>Ga0187766_10000001_pt1 | contig 274914 bp, 239 predicted proteins | sample 0216_QUI02_MP05__4_FD_132971 | JGI IMG/M metagenome (GOLD analysis project Ga0187766, IMG submission 132971) | Tropical peat soil microbial communities from peatlands in Department of Meta, Colombia - 0216_QUI02_MP05_20_MG | ecosystem: Environmental > Terrestrial > Soil > Wetlands > Peat ... | reverse complement strand
GATCCGCCCAGAACTCGGCAGTCTTGCGCGCGTCTTCCGGCCCGCTGAGTTCGTGTACCTGCAAACGAAAATTTCCTTTCCCCTCCATGTATGGACCATGAATCTTCGGCCCCGAAATTTTTCCCTCATCGATCCACGTCTTAAGATTGATGTCCGCGTAGGGTTCCGCGCTCGCAGTGGTTCGCAGGCTGGTCACGCCCCCCGCCAGATAGAGTCGCGGGAAAGAGTAGCTCGACTGCTGATCGAATTGCAGCACACCCCGCACTCGCCGCCCCTCGATGTTCGTCGGCTGCGGATAGTACAGGTGATTGTGCATCCCAACGATGCCGGGAAATACGGCGTGATCGGCGAGATCGAGCACCTTTGCGCCCGCAGGAATTGCAGTAGACGTCGCATCTCCGAGCGCCAAAATTTTCCCGTCGCGAATGATCAATGTCTGATCTGGCCGTGCCACCGCTCCGGTCCCGTCAATGACACGCACATGCGTCAGCGCGATGACCGCGTCGTCATACTTCACAAACTCGCGGACGACAGGTGACAACTTCCCCGATGCCGATTGTGCTCCGGCATTCGCATACGAGCACGCGATCAGAACAAAACACAGGAATGCTCTCCCGCAGAGATTTCGCATCCTTCCCCCAAGCCCCACAGAAATCAGAACTTCGTTCCTATTGAACGGTGGGTACCCCACTTCTGTTCCACGTTTGCCATAGCCTGCCCCAGCATTGTCGCGCATGTTAAGCCATCGCCAAAGTTCAATGAAAGGAGGATCGGCGCGCCCCGAGCCTGAGCGGAATGCGGACGTTCACCGCAGCAAGCTGTACCGCGATTGATACAACTCCCGAGCTAGCACAACACTCTCTCTTAGCAGCTCCTCTGTATCCTCGACCGCAGCAAGAAGCGATGCGGCAGAATTCCCAAGGTCGGCTAGAGTTCTCTGTACCCGAGATCCAAACTCTGTAGGTACACGTTCGAAGCCAGCAATCTCTCGCAACGCTGTCTTGTCGTTGATCAGATACTTTCGATTCAGCGCAAACAACGCCAGCACCATCTGATTCACCGCGCGAGTCAGGCAGGCCGCTGTCCCAAAGGCATCACTGCGCGCTGCAAATTTCCGCGCAAACGCGGCAAGGCCAAACTCTGCCGACCACAATTGCTCCTGCACGACCGAACGCCGTAACGCCTCGGGATACTCCGCCACCTGCCGTTTCAGCTTCTCGACCCACCCACCCGGATCACACACCGGAAGGCAGGTGGCAACCTCACCGAGATATGTTCCACTGAAAAATCCGAATGGTGGCTGTTGCGCATAGTCCAGTTCGTATTGCCCCGCCTCCGCCTCGGTGATCACGCGCTCCACTTGTTCAAAACATCGATAGAGAAAATCAACCCGCTGCTGGCGAATCGTTAGCCACGCCCCACCATTCACCCACTTCCCCCACTCGTAAAACCCTGTCACCACGGGTCCGGGCGTGTCGTTGAGCTCTTCAGCGAGCTCACGCATGCTCTGAGTCGAAAATGGTTCTGATTCTGAGTAGAGAATTCCGAGATCAATATCTGAACCCGCTTGCGCCACCCCGCGGGCATGCGACCCACCTAGCACAACAGCCTTCACGCCTTGGAGCGCCCCCAACCGCGCTCCGAGCATCGACACTAACTCGCGCTGCTCTATGGAAAGCTGTCTCACGGCGGACTTTACTATACGCTGACTGCATTTCTGCGGAAACTTTGCCATCGGCGAGAGCGACTAAGAGAGAGTCGTCTCCGGACGATCTGGTCGTCTCTAGCCCGCCGCAGAACAGCAAGCGCTGGACGCGGCGAACATCAAGACCACTAGACCTTCTGGGCTGCGCTGCATGCAGGTTGATCACGCGTCGGCGCGGAGCTTCCCGCCGCGCAGCAGCAAACGGCGGGCGAACATTCCGGCGATACCCAATGGAATCAGTCGCTGGTCAACAAGGTTCTTCGCCACGGCAGCCAGAAACCAATGAATCCATTAGCCCAGAATTTCCGATTTTCGTTGGTTACAGGGAATACCTTCTGACCAGCCGTCGAGTTAGTCGAGGGGGGCGCATCTTCATTCGGCGCAATGGCGAGTGCTTTGAATGTTTCAGCGACACCAGCTTGTCTTCTATGCGCTCGCCCTCAACGTCTGATCTCTCCTCGACCGAGCAGCAGCCGCGATCCTCACCCCAATCGCGGTGACAGCGACAAGGACAAGCGGAGTGTAGAAAAAAGGTTTCGTTATTGCGTGTCGCGTGAAACTGAATGCGAAAAGAGTCATCAGATAGTAGTGCCCCAGCGCCTCAAAACGCCATGGTGAGAATGTGCGATGGCGAAACAGGACATCAGCAGCGAGACCATAGATGAACAGGAACCCGGTCGTGAACGCGACGACCATGGTCCCTTTCAAAGCGCGCTCTCGTCCTATTGCAGCCATTAGGGCGAGAATGAACGCAAGATGCACCGTGTGTGATCCCGCAAAGCCCAAGGTAAACCCGTCTTTGTTTGCCTTCAGCCAGCGTGTAGCGGCAGCAGGCATGAGGCGGTAAAGTGCGTCACCCAAAAAAGCGCCGAGGAACAGGAGAAACGAGATGCGCGCTGTCGCTCGGATCGCAACGCGAATTGTTGTCTCGTCCATCATGGACTGTTACCGTTTGCCGCAAAACATACGCGTACAGCCTATTGCCGTCAATCTCCTGCCAAGCTCGGTGTCCTCAGCCTTGTAGACGACACCCATCTCGCCCCAGCCCAGCTTCTCGACGATGCGGAGTGTGAGATGGTCTGCCCGATCATGGCACTCAGGCTGCAATGGTAGGGATGCGGCGAAGGGGAAGTCAACGAGCGGGGTCAAGAGGAATGGTCTTCTTTGGCGCTGACGCAGTATCAACGTTATTGGGTGAAATTGTGGGTAAGCTGATGGGTAAGATCGTTCACAAACCGCTTTGAAAAGATGGCGGGGACGACGGGACTCGAACCCGGGGTTTACTTGTGGGCCTCGCCCTTTTCCCCGGCCCGGAAGTTACTTTTTTAGTTTCTAAAAAGGTTTTTTGGAGGGCAAAACAATGCCACAGATAGTAGGCAACGTCAGCGCAGGTATCACTGGTCACCAACTCGGTCTTGGCGTAGGCGGTCCGGTGGTCGATCTGATCGGCTACTCCGACCCGAACACGCTGAGCGATCCGTCGATCACCAGCGCCGCAGTCGGCAGCACGTTCCGCCGGTTGGACGGTCCGAACACGACCGCGGTCTTCTATGTACGAACCGCTGTGGACGGCGGGCAGCCCTGGACGCCGAAGTAGTGAGTGCGACCCAATAGGGGCGCGTTGCTGGGGGAGCTGCCGCTCGAAAGCAACAACGTCCCCTCCAGGTCGCACCCAATGGAAGTCTAGCTTTCGATACCGCAATATCGTTTCTACGAAGCAATGATGTCCTTGCTGAGGTGGTCCCAAAATGGGAAACGCGAGGTAGCAGGCGCCGGGCACTTGGACGCCGAAATGACGAGTGCGACTCGAGGATGTTGGTTTGAGAATGGCCGTCCTCAAAGCAACCGCTTCTCCTAAACGAGTCGCACCCAGTAGAAGGCTAGCTGTCTTGATGGATCAATGTCAGTGCTATGGACAATGATCTCCTTGCTGACGTTCCCAAAACAGGACCCGAGTCGGCAAGCCCTTGCCGATTTGAAGAACAGGCATTTCTACGTGCTTCCACAACTGGAACCCGCCTAAAATCGGCGCATGCCGGAACCGCCCAATGCCGAATACTTCCGCCGCACCTATGAACAAAACGCCAAATTCGCTAACGAAGCGAACCAGCGCGACGTTGACAACAGTCAAGAGGTCGCCAAAGAAAAAACCCAATATCTCGAGAAGATCGCACTGGCCGCTGGCGGCACGCTTGCGATAGTGGTTTCCTTTGTGGGCGCACATGCTGGTCGATTGCAGCCGCCGTGGTTGCTGCGCACGGCACTGGTGACTCTGGTGCTGACGCTGATCGTCGCCATGGCGCGTAACTTTCGCTATCACTACTACCTGATGGGCCTCTACGGTCGGAAATCCGCGGAAGCGTCGTTGGACCGGGAACGGGCAAGACGCGATTACCTCGTCGTCGTGCCGTCGATAAACCCGGACACCCTGACGCCGAACGATCCACAGGCTATCCGTGAGCAGTTCGCGGAGGAGGAAGGAACGCTCAACAAAAAGATTGCCGAGTTTAAGAAGCAGGAGGAGTCCGCGTTCCGGCAGACCCGGCGGCTAGAGGGTGCTGCGGTCCTGCTGATCGTCGCTGCGATGGGCATGCTGATCGCGCTAGCGTGGATCAATTTCTGATTGAGCGGTAAAACGGCGGTAAAACGAAGAGGAAGCGGAAAACGCGACGTGCGAAAACCCTAGGGAAAGTGGCGCGCCCTGAGAGATTCGAACTCCCGACCTTCTGGTTCGTAGCCAGACGCTCTATCCAGCTGAGCTAAGGGCGCCAATGCCTGCGTGGAAGGCTTCATTATAGCCGAAACGTCGAATGCTGGACATTGTGGCTGGATCCACGTGTGCCCACGACGGCATACGAAGTGTCCTGCGACCATGAAACGGCGCATTCAGCCCAGTCCGAATGATGCAACAGGCGCGGTGTGCTCTAACAACAAGAGGATGGGCTATTTGTGGCTCTCTGAGCCCAGTTTGCCCGCTGGGCCGGTCCAGAGCCCAAACCGGCTGGTGGTGCCTACCGGGGGTAATTCTTGCTTGCCCGGTAGAAATTCTACCTGCCGAGAGCCAGCACCCGGTCCAGTTTTCAATCAGTTACGATTGGTACGGAAGATGCTGCAGAAAACACCAGACGAAGTGGCGCGCAACGGGGCGCTCCAGAGAATAACTTCGGCCAGAGGTTTTCTTGAGCGCCCCATTGCTTTTTGTGGCGCCGCAACGCATCTCGTGAACAGCTCAGCTGGTTTATCGGCCCTCCCCCGACTGATCACGCCAGCGCCAGCTTCTCGCGCACATCAATTCCTGCTTGGCGCAACATCTTAGCGACCACATCTTCCTTGAAGCGGGATGCATCAAACTCAACCCGAACCGTTCGCTCCTTCTCGCCAAACACAACCGCGCGAACGCCGTAAACCTCGCGCATTCCGTCGATGGCGCGCATTTCGCTCTCGCCCGGGGTAGCGCCGTATCGGTACATCACATCCAGGTAGGTCATCGATGTCTCCTGCTCGCCCTTCATAAGATACAACAACCGGATGCAACAATCGCCGCAACCGCTTGCGGAATCTAACGCAATTGGGCTCTTTCAGCGTGTGCGACGGCATGGCGCGCCTGTTTCTTCTCTTGCCCGCGTTAGAATTCGCTTTGGCCATTGGCCGCCGGATGAACCCAACATCACGGGAGAAAGATTTGGTTATCTCTGACAAAGTCTTGCCCGACGCCGACCCGGTGTGTGGGATGACCGTAAACCCCGCCACCGCAAAGCACAGCCTGCAACATGAAGGAAAGACCTACTACTTCTGCTGCGCGCGTTGCGCGGAGAGGTTCCGGGCCGAACCAGCGAGCTACGTGCATCGAGCCCTTGCGAAACCCGCTTCCGGCTTGGTGACGCTGGACGTGAGGCAGGATGCTCCGCGGCCAGCCCCCCTGGCGCAGATCGCCCCGCCGTCGGCCGCTCCTGCCCAGACCTTTCCTTCGCCCGGCACGCAGACCTATGTCTGCCCCATGTGCCCTGACATACGCCAAACCCAGCCGGGGCCTTGCCCGAGCTGCGGCATGGCGCTGGAACCGGAAAACGTCCTGCCCGACAGGCGGGTTGAATATACCTGCCCGATGCATCCGGAGGTCGTCCGCTCCGATCCCGGTTCGTGTCCGATCTGTGGGATGGCGTTGGAGCCCCGCACTGCCGTCGAGGAAGAGAATCCCGAACGACGCGACATGAGCCGGCGCTTTTGGATCAGCCTGGTTCTGACCGTCCCGCTTGTCGCCATCGCCATGGTGGATATGCGCCCCGGCATGCCGGTTCAGCATGCGCTCCCCGGGGGCTGGCTTGCGTGGATCGAATTCCTGTTGGCCACCCCCGTCGTGCTCTGGGGTGGCCGGCCATTCTTTGAGCGCGGCTGGGCATCGCTCGTCAACCGCTCCACCAACATGTTCACGCTGATCGCCATGGGCACGGGTGTGGCCTACGTCTACAGCCTTATCGCCACGCTTTTCCCGCAGGTGTTTCCTCCCCAGTTCCGTGGCATGAACGGCCGCCCCGACGTTTATTTCGAAGCCGCCGCTGCGATCACCACGCTGGTTCTTCTCGGACAAGTCCTCGAACTCCGCGCCCGCAGTCGAACCAGCGAGGCGATCCGTGCCCTACTCGACCTGAGTCCGAAGAGCGCGCGCTTGGTGAGCGCTGATGGAAGCGAAAAAGATATTGCGCTCGATCAGGTTAAGCCGGCAGACCGTCTGCGTGTCCGCCCCGGCGAGAAGGTTCCCGTGGATGGCAAAGTTCTGGAAGGGAACAGCGCAGTGGATGAGTCGATGATTACCGGAGAATCCATTCCGGTCCCGAAGACGGCCGGCGACAGGGTCATCGGCGCTACCGTCAACGGTACGGGATCTCTTCTGATCCGGGCGGAGCGCGTAGGCAGCGAGACGACGCTGGCCCAGATCGTTCAGATGGTAAGCCAGGCTCAGCGCACTCGAGCTCCTATCCAGCGGCTGGCCGACAAGGTGGCGGCCTGGTTTGTGCCGGTCGTCATCGCCAGCGCCTTCATCACCTTTCTGGTGTGGGCCCTCGTGGGCCCGCAACCACGCTTCGCGCACGCGCTGGTCAACGCCGTAGCCGTGCTCATCATCGCGTGCCCCTGCGCCCTGGGACTGGCCACGCCTATGGCGATCATGGTCGGCACCGGCCGTGGAGCCCGTGCTGGAGTGCTTATCAAGAATGCAGAGGCCCTCGAGACCCTGGAGAAAGTGGACACGCTGGCGGTGGACAAAACCGGCACGCTGACGGAAGGGAAGCCACGAGTGGTCTCCCTCATCCCGGTGTCGGGACGGAGCGAAGACGAAATTCTCCGGCTCGCGGCCAGCCTGGAGCGTGCGAGCGAGCACCCGCTCGCTGCCGCCGTGGTCGCAGCCGCCGAGGAGCGTGGTCTGCCACTGCTCCCTCCCACCCAGTTCCATTCCGAAACCGGACAGGGAATTACCGGCGAGGTGCAAGGTCATCGTGTGGCCGCAGGAAATGATCAGTTGCTTCAGAAGCTGAGGATTGTTCCGGGCAGCTTGCGGGCTAAGGCAGACGAACTCCGCCGCCAGGGTCAGAGCGTGATCTTTGTCACCGTCGATGGAACTGCGGCAGGACTTCTGGGGATTACCGATCCCATTCGATCCTCGGCGTCGGACGCGGTCCGGGACCTGCACGGGCAAGGCCTGCGCATCATTATGATCACCGGTGATAACCGTGCGGCAGCCGAATCCGTCGCCCGCCAACTCGGCCTCGACGATTTTGAGGCCGAGGTTCTACCGCAGATGAAATCGGATGTGGTCCGCAAGCTGCAGCAGCGGGGAAGAATCGTCGCCATGGCCGGCGACGGTATTAACGATGCTCCCGCGCTCGCCCGGGCTGATGTCGGCGTGGCCATGGGGACGGGCACCGACATAGCCATGGAAAGCGCCGGAATCACGCTGGTCAAAGGCGACCTGGCCGGCATCCTGCGGGCCCGCAAGTTGAGCCAGGCTACCATGCGAAACATCCGGCAGAACCTGTTCTTCGCGTTTCTTTACAACTCGGTCGGGGTCCCGATCGCGGCGGGAGTCCTGTACCCGTGGTTCGGGCTTCTACTCAGCCCGATCCTGGCGGCCGCGGCCATGAGTTTCAGTTCCGTGTCGGTGATTACGAACTCGTTGCGGCTGCGGAAGCTAAGGCTCTGACGAAGCAACGGCGATAGTCAAGAGAACAGGGCGCGGTTTCGCAACCTGCGGCATCATTGCGGTCCTGCTGCCACTCCCGTAGGCTTCGCAGACCCCTTCGAGCGGTGAGAGGCTATCGGATCCCCACGTGCACCTCGACTTGCGCCTGTTTGGGGTTCGCAGCCCGTTGGTCGTACAGTTCGTAGTCCGCTTTGTAAGCCCGTTCGCCTCCAGGTGCGGACTTGGCCAGCGAATTGATCTTCTCCCAGGCGGTCGGCACCACCTTCTGCACGGGGCCTTTGTCTGAGATGAAGATCGCGTACCGCCCGGCCGGAATCTTCTTGGCAACCATTCCGGATGGCACGTCCTTTGTCGAGTTGACCCTCGCCCCCAGCACATACGTGTACTCGCCGTCCTTGTCGCTCGCGTACTCGGTGTAGACGGCCACGATCGATGAATCAGCCCGGTTCGGGATTTGTGCCAGCAGGTTCTCCTCCATGAAGCGCTGCCACTGCCTGGCGATGATACCTTCCGCAGACATCTCCCGCGCATTGGTGGTGCGAGCTTCGATCCCTACCACGACAAAACCAGCCTCATCGACTACCCTTGGATTCATGCCGGGCTCCTTCTGTTGCGCTGCCAGCCCGGCAGCACAAAGCACAATGGGTATGAGCCATCTCACAGACGCGCTTCCAGGAGATCGGGCACAGCCAACTTGCACCAAGCTAGCGGCGAACGCTCTCGTAGGGTTTCGATCGTCTACATTCTTGAGATCACAACCTGCTGAGGAATTGCGTAATGTCCGGCGAGTTCCAGTCCACAGGTCCGATGAACTTACGCCGCAACACCCCGTGGCGATCAATCACGTAGCTCTCTGGGAAGCGGAACGTCCCATACAGGCTGTTGCTTTTCTGTTCGCTGTCGCGCACCGTGAGCAGGTCGACGTGATGCTCCTTCAAGAATCGATGGTAAGCCGCATCATCGACGTCAACACTCACCGCCAGCACGACCACGCCTTTATCCTTCATGCTCCGCTGCATTTCGAGCAGGGAAGGTGTCTCTTCCACGCAAGGCGGGCACCATGTGGCCCAGAAATTCAAGACCACAATCTGGCCGCGCAGATGACTGAGGGTGACCTGGCGGTCCTCATCCTTGACCGTGAAGTCGGGCGCGGCAGTTCCAATGCGTGGTGGCCGACTGCTGCTGTAGCAGCCTGCAAGGATTAGGAGGCAGATGAGTCCAATGGCCGGGGAGACGCGTCGCACACGGATATAATAAATAATAGATCGAATCCATGCTGGAGACGCCACCAGTACCAGGTCCGCCAGCAGTTTCGGTGATCGTGCCGGCCCGCAACGAGGAGGCTTGCCTCGGGGCCTGTCTCCAATCCTTGGTGTCCCAGAAGGGTTTGTCCTTCGAGATCACCGTGGTTAACGACGGCTCCAGCGACCGCACCGGCGACATCGCCCGTTCCTTCAGGGGTGTCCGCGTCATCGAATCAGGTTCCCTGCCGCCGGGCTGGACGGGCAAGAACAGCGCCCTCATTACGGGCGCTCGGGAGGCACGTGGCCCCTGGCTGCTCTTCACCGATGCCGACACGGTGCATCTGACGGGATCGCTGGCGCGGGCTGTAGCGGAGGCGGAGCGGCAGGGCGCCGCTCTGTTGTCCTACTCGCCGGCCCAGGAGGTCCACGGATTTTGGGAAACCGCTGTCATGCCGGTGATTTTTGCCGAACTGGCGGCGACCTATCCGCCTTCCCGGGTAAGCGACCCGGATTCATCCGTGGCCGCTGCCAACGGACAGTATCTCCTGATTTCGCGGGCGGCGTACGACGCAGTTGGCGGGCACGCTGCCGTGGCTAGCAGTCTGCTGGAGGATGTCGCCCTGGCCCGAGCTGTGAAAGCGTCGGGGAGAAAGATCCTTTTCCGCTTTGGCGGGGATGCTGTCCGCACCCGGATGTACCGGACCTTTCCCCAACTGAAAGAAGGGTGGACGAAGAACCTGGTCCTGCTGTTCCCCAGCGCCGGGCGGCTGGCCTTGTGGCGCCTTCTGGAATTTGTCCTGAACCTGGCCTGCGTGGTCTTGCTGGCGAGCGCCGTCGGAAACCGAGACTGGGGACGCGCGCTTTTGTACCTGGCAGTTCCAGTCGTGACCGTGGGGCGAGTTTCGCGAGCCCATTTTCCTTGGAGCGCGACCATCCTTGCGGTTTTTGGCTTGCCTATTTTTTCGTATCTTTTGCTGCGTTCGAAAGTTGTCCACAGAAGGGGGAAGGTTTCATGGAAAGGCCGCAGCTATGGCGAGGGGCGGACCACTACCGTCCCGGTGCCGTAACGGAGGATCATGGTTTACCTTACACGCAAAGCCGAGTTTGCCGCTTCGCACTATTACCACAATCCCGCCTTTAGTCCGGAAGAGAACCAGCGGGTTTTCGGAAAGTGCAACAACCCCAATGGCCACGGCCACAACTACACGCTGGAAGTGACGGTGAAAGGCAAGGTCGATCCCAAATCCGGCTTCGTGGTTGACTTGAAAGAGCTCAAGGAGATCATGAACCGCGAAGTGCTGGAGGCGATGGATCACCGCTTCCTGAACAAGGAGGTTCCAGAATTTCTGCACCAGATCCCCACTACGGAGAATCTGGCCGTCGCCATCTGGCAGCGGCTCGCTCCGAAGCTGCACGGCGCACAACTGCACCGGGTTCGTGTCTACGAGACTCCCGACCTGTTCGTCGACTTCTACGGGGAAACATGAAAGCGCATCTCACACGACGCTACCTGTTCTCGGCGTCCCATCGCCTGCATAGCGACGGCATGCCTGAGGCGTGGAACCGCGCCACCTACGGTAAATGCAACAACCCGTACGGCCACGGGCACAACTACCGTCTCGAAGTGACGGTCAGCGGTCCGGTCGACCCTGCCACCGGCATGGTGTGCAACTTGGCGGACCTCGACGCCTTTGTGCAGAGAGAGATCCTCGAACGCTTCGGCCATCAGAACCTGAACACCTTGTCCGAATTCGCCAGCGCGGTCCCTACCACGGAAAACCTTTGCATTCAGATTTATGAGATTTTGCAACGTGGATTTGCTCGCGCTCATCTGGAAAGGGTACGCATGGAAGAGACCATGATGAATTCATTCGAGTACGCCGGCGGAACTGAGCTCCGGAGCTAGCCCAGGGCGAACGAGGGGGAATCCAAGACTTTATGAGACCATCGGTGGAACCGAGCACATTGACCAGTGCGACTGTGGAGGAACTGTTTCGCGAGATCCTCGTGCGGCTTGGTGAGGATCCGGAGCGCGAAGGCTTGTTGCGCACGCCCGAACGCATCCACAAGGCTTACCAGTTCCTTACCCGAGGCTACCGAGAAGATCCGGAAAAGCTGCTCAAAGGTGCGCTGTTCACCGTCAGCTACGACGAAATGGTTATCGTCAAAGACGTGGAGATGTTCAGCCTGTGCGAGCACCACATGCTCCCCTTTTTCGGCAAGGTCCACGTCGCCTACATCCCAAAGGGCAAGGTGATCGGCCTGAGCAAGATCCCTCGCCTGATCGAAGTGTTCTCTCGCCGTTTGCAAATCCAGGAGCGTCTCACCACGCAAATTGCCGACACCATCCAGAAGGTCATCGAGCCGCAGGGAGTGGGCGTGGTGATTGAGGCCCGCCACCTATGCATGATGATGCGGGGCGTCGAGAAGCAGCACTCGGCCGCGGTGACGTCATCCATGCTGGGCTGCTTCCGCCACGAAGAAGAGACACGCACCGAGTTCCTCTCCCTGATTCGCAGCCGTGGCAACGGAGTGTAGGCTAGGTCGGAAGCAGCCGCCAGTTTGAGGGGACGTTTCTCGTCACCCAGCCGGGCTGCCGCTGATGAAACGCGGCGAACCGTCGCGAACCACCTTTCCATCGCCGCCACTCGCGATCCTTTCAGGTTCTTCGGCCTACAACGCGGACGTGGCGGTTTCCGGAGCAGTGCTCAACGTTCGGCCTGAAGGGATTTCGGTGCGATTACCAACTGCCGTAGCGGTAACGGTGTTGGCGTTCGGGAAAAAGCTTGATCATGAGAACACCTACGGCAAAGCCGCCGACGTGCGCCCAGAACGCTACGCCCCCGGTCTGGGTGGTCTCCGTGATGGCGGTCGCGGTCCCGCTCAGGAACTGCACCACCAGCCAATAGCCCAGCATGAGCCAGGCGGGCACGGAAAAGACGAAAATGGGGGGGAACCAGGTGAGGACTCGGGCGCGGGGGTAAAGAACAAGGTAGGCCCCCATGACGGCAGCGATCGCGCCGCTGGCGCCGACCGTAGGAATTCGCGAGTCAATGTTGAAGACTATATGCGTGAAGCTAGCTGCCAGCCCGCCGAGCAGGTAGAACACCAGGTAGCGGAAGTGACCGAGGTAGTCTTCGATGTTGTCTCCGAAAATCCAGAGCATCCACATATTGCCCAGCACATGGCCCCAGGAGGCATGCAGAAACATGGAGGTGAAGGAGGGCAAAATCGCCGCCACCGGGTTGGTGGTCAACACCCGCATGTCATGGTACGGGATCACGCCGAACTGGCCGATGAGTGCATTGAGTGCGCCCCGGCTCTCGAGCCCCAGTTGCCACTCGAACAGGAAGATAACCAGGTTGAGGGCGATCAGAAAATAGGTGAAGAAGGGCGTGCTCAAGCAGGGCTGGTCGTCGCGCAGAGGAAACATAAAAAATCGGGTAATTTAGTAATCTGTAGTTTGGTAATTTGCCGGCGCCGGCACATGTTCGTGGGCGCGTTCCACGAATTACCCGATCACTCGATTACCAAATTCTCAATTGTCTCATGAACGGTGTTCTGATCATCGACAAGCCCGCGGGCCTGACCTCCCACGACGTCGTGAACCGCGTGCGCCGGGTGCTCGGCCAGAAGTCGGTGGGGCACCTGGGAACGCTGGACCCGCTGGCGACCGGAGTGTTGCCGCTGGTAATCGGCAACCTGACGCGGCTCGCCCAGTTCTACCTGGCAACGGAAAAATCCTACGAGGGTGAGATCCGCTTCGGCTTTGCGACCGACACCTACGATGCGGACGGTGATCCGCTGGGTCCGGTGACTAGGGTCGAAGTCAGCCTGGAACAGGTGCGAGCGCTAGCCGCGAAGTTTCGTGGCGTGATCGAGCAGATACCGCCGCCATTTTCCGCCAAGAAGATCCACGGAGTTCCGGCTTACAGGCTCGCGCGCAAGAAGAAAGACGTTGTCCTGCGGCCGGTAAAGGTTGAGATCAAGCTATTTGAGATCCTTTCCTGCGACGGGGATCGGGCCACATTCCGCGCCAACGTGACTTCGGGAACCTACCTGCGAACGGTCGCCCACGACCTTGGCAGGGAACTGGGCTGTGGCGCACATTTGGCCTCCCTGCGCCGAACGCGGGTCGCCGAGTTCGACGTGTCGCAGGCCTTTACGCTGGAACGCGTGGCCGAGGCTGCCACCGGTAACCTGGAGGAAGTCTTCGTGCATCCTCGAAGACTGTTGCCCCACATGCCGTCAGTCACCGCAAGCGACGAGGCAGCGGCCTTAATCCGCGCCGGACGGGCCCTCAACTTGCCGGAAATGTCGCGAGCCAGGCAGGTGAAGGTGTTCTACGGCCAGCGCGAACTGATCGCCATCGCGACGCGAGTGGCCGGTACTCTGTTCCATCCCGGCATCGTTCTGGCTCCGGCGCAACCGACACCTACGGCTAACACCGGCTAGCGCCTATTCGAATCCTCTACTGCAACATGGGGGAGCAGCAGGGTTTCTGGACCGGCTTCGGCTCCATCAGTTCGACGCGGGTGTAGTTGGGGTCATACAGGTTGTATTGCCACTTACCGTCGCGCCCAATCTGCGGTTTTTCTTCCCCCGGGTAACCTCGCTGCTGTGCGGTTTCGTACCCTTTCTTGACATCGGGCACTCCCAGGGCCAGGTGATGCATGACGCCAAGCTCCCTCACGTCGGGGTTGCGTACGTTAAGCATGTACTCCAACCAATCCGTGCCGTCCGGCACGCGCATGTCGACCCAGTCGGTCTCCGTGTCAGTCATGCCGCCGTGCCAGATCTCCTGGAAGCCCAGGATCTCCCTGTAGAAGCGGTCGGCGGCGGCCCGATCGTTGACCACCACGCCCACATGGATGATGTGCTGCGAAATGCGCGAGTCGGGGAGGAACTTGCCGAAGGCGCGGCTGTGCAGCGAGCCGGGCATGTATTGGATAAACTCTACGTTATGGCCGTCCGGATCAAGGACTTCGAAACCGCGGTTGCCATCGCCCATGGGATCGAGCTTGTCCGGTACCTTGACGCCTTGGCTAGCCAGGTAGGCACGCAACTGCTCTGCATCGGACGTCTCAAAGGAAATATGCGATAGCCGATCCTCTTTGCCATCTTTTAGTTCGGGGAAAACTTCAATGTATTGATGATCATTTACTTTGAAATAGGTCAGGAGCAGGCCGCCTCCTTCGGATGCAGGACGGTCGTAGGTGAAAGGCTCCTGAAAACCCAGCACAGCGCCGTAAAACTTTCGTGCGGCCTCGAGGTTGTCGGTGCGAAGGCCGATGTGGGCAACCCCGACAATTTTCGGGCGGCTTACGGGAGCCACCGTGGTCTGAGACGCCGCGAAGGTTCCGACGAGGAGACAAAGCAGCACGGAGCGGGCCGGGGAAGGCATGGCTTCCATAGTGGCCGTGGTGGGAGCGGGCGTCAAGGGCGCGGGCGGGTCGCTAGATGGCAGCAATGTCCGATAAGAGAGATTATGTAAACAATCTAGAGTGTGGCGGTCGAATGTAGAGTGTGGCGGTCGGCTGTGCCCGTGCTTGCTCACCCTATGGCGTCCGGAACGTCTGTCCGAGCGGCAATCCTGCCCAACCTGGGGGCGTTCATGGCCCGAATCGGCTCCGGTCTGTTCTCACTGCTGACGCTTGGTTCCTATCTGTCGTTCAGCCAGTCGCCCTCTCCGCCGCGCGAACACTTCGCCAACGCCCAAGTGATCTACGACTGGGTTACTGACACCCGGGGCGAGCGCCTGCGAACCTTCGTGACCCGGCCGAACGGCGCGCAAGGCCGGCTCCCGGTACTTTTTCTGGTGGGCTGGCTCAGCTGCGACTCCGTCGAGTATCCCAAGGGGGAGACGGACGGGTTCGGAGCCATGATCTGGCGGTTGGTCGAACAATCGGGCTACGCCACCTTGAGGATGGACAAGCCCGGCGTGGGCGAGAGCCAAGGGCGCTGCGGCAAGACAGACTTTCAGACCGAGCTCTCGGGCTACCAGGCAGCCTTCGATTCCCTGCCGAAATACGCTTTCATCGATTCGGATCGCGTCTTCGTCGTGGGGTTGAGCAACGGCGGTGGCACATCCGTGCTGGTGCCGCGCCAGCATGCCGTGCGCGGTTACATCGCTGCCAGTTCCTGGGGGCGCACTTGGTATGAGCATATGCTGGAGATTGAGCGCCGGCGACTCACCTCGGCCGGGAAGTCTCCCGGTGAAATTAACCTTGCCGTGAAAGCCTTCACCCAGTTCTATGCCATGTACCTGATTCACGACATGACCCCCGGCCAGATCGTCGAACAGCATCCGGAGTGGAAAACCCTGTGGTATGACCAAGCTGACGGTCAGTATGGCAGGCCGGCTGCCTTCTATCAGCAACTGCAAGATTTGAACCTCGGCTTGGCGTGGGAGCAGGTCGGGGTTCCCGTGCTCGTTTTACGGGGCACGGCGGACGAAATCATGAGCGACTCGGACAGCCGGGCAATCGCCGAGACGGTGAACCGCATGCACCCTGGACAGGCACGCTATGTGGAGATTCCAGACGCCGACCACCTGCTCTCGGTGCACGATAAGCTGGCGCCGAGCGTTATCCCTACCATGCTGCAATGGCTGAGGCAACAGGCTGGCAACTAACTAGCCAAGAGTGAGGGCGAGCACAGAGTGGTTGGTGACCGGTGACCGACAAGACTTTCGAACCCGTCTGTCCTGCATGACATCAGCGGTCACCCGGCCAGTAACAATCGCAGTTCTTGCCGAAAGCGCTGGAGAATCTCCAACCGCTCCGGCGTCGCCTCCACGATCTCCTGCTTGTTCTGAAACACCTGCCGGCCCTCGCGCTCCACCAGTACGCCGATCGCTTCCCCCATGCGCCAGCCGGGGGTACCCAGCACCTGAAGTCCGTCGACGCCGGGGACCAGCATCGCAATGCAACCGTCGCGCACCACGCCGATGCACCTGGGGAAACGGGTGAAGGTCTGGAGATCAAAACCGGCGAGGTAGATGCGCTGGAGTTGTTCGGCGGGATCCATGGCAATTGCCAAAATGTGCTGTTTCCGGGGTGGCGGTGGTTGGAAACGCGGGGCCACGACCTAACTGAATCAGCCCTTGGAAATCGGCAATTGAAAAATGACTACATCTTGTACCGGCCCAGGTCCTCGTCGTTGAGCCCTTCAAGATACTTCCGCAATTCTTCCGACGTGACCCGGTCGGACGGGTTGGCGGCCAGCTTGGAGGACTTGAGCACCTGGTCCTCCACGTAAATCGGACAATCGACACGCAAGGCCAGGGCCAGGGCGTCGGAAGGGCGGGAGTCAACGCTGATGATGTGACCGTCCCGCTCCAACCAGATCACGGCGAAAAAAGTGTCGTCGCGCAGCTCGGTGACTACCACTTTCTGGACCTGCGATTCCAGGCCCACGAGAACGTTCTTGATGAGGTCGTGGGTCATGGGACGCGGCGTAGTGACCTTCTCGATCTCCAGGGCGATGGCATTGGCCTCATACACCCCTACCCAGATGGGGAGCACGGTGTCGCTGCCGATGTCCTTGAGGATCACGATGGGCATGTTGGTAACCGGATCCATCATCAAACCGCGGATCTTCATCTCGACTTCCATCGTGCCCCCTTGGACAATTGTGGATGGCCGATCTTAGATTGTCGCCATTCCCGACCACACAGGCCAATCAACAATCGAACATCGACAATGCCTTGGCTCCTTATATCACCATTTCCCCCAACAAGCTGTTGGGAAAACTGGCGGTAGTCACTACCTGAACATAGCCGCCGACGGCTGGTTTGACGTGGTCAGGCGCAGAAAAGTTCATCACCTTGTTCTGCGAAGTGCGCCCCACCCATTGATTTCTGGATTGATTCCTGCCCTCGACCATCACTTCGAGTGATTGCCCGAGATGTCTCTGGTTGCGCCGCTTCTGAATTTCTTTCTGCTGCTCGATCAGCAGCGCGAGCCGGCGGGCTTTCTCCGAATCAGGAATCGCGTCGTCAAGACCCAAGGCCGGCGTGTTGGGCCGGGGCGAGTACTTGAAGGCGAACACGCCGTCGTATTCGACCGCCTTCAGCAGCGAAACAGTCTGTGCGAAGTCCTCGGCACTCTCGCCCGGAAAGCCCACAATGATGTCGGTGGTGATACTGATCTCGCGCTTGGCGGACTTGATCCAGGAGACACGTTCCAGGTACTGGTCGCGCGTGTAGAGGCGCTGCATGACATCGAGGACACGAGTAGAACCGCTCTGCACCGGCAGGTGCACGTGATCGCAAAGGGCTGGCACGGTGTCGATGGCCTGGACGATGTCCCGGACAAAGTCGCGAGGGTGAGACGTGGTAAAGCGCACGCGCCGCATGCCCGGGACTTCCCCCACCGCGGCCAGTAATTCAGCGAAAGACCTCTTGCCTGCCGGATCGCGGTAGGAGTTCACGTTCTGGCCGAGCAACTGGATTTCTGTGTAGCCGAGATCAGCCATCTGGTGCGCTTCCGCAAGCACGGAGTCGGAGGTACGACTGCGTTCTTTACCGCGGGTGAACGGGACGACGCAATATGCGCAGAACTTGTCACAGCCCTCGATGATGGTGATGTAGCCCCGGTGCGGGTTGGAGCGGGAGGTGAACTCGGTCTCGAAGCACGCGTCGGTGCGGCGGTCGTCGAGGCCGGTCACCCGCCGGTTGCCGGCTTCGATCTGCACCAACATCTCGGGCAGCTTGCGGTAGGAGGCGGAGCCGCAGACCAGGGAGACATGGGGAGCGCGCTCGAAAATCCTCTGGCCTTCCTGTTGCGCGACGCAGCCCAGCACTCCGAATTGCTTGCCCTGCTGCTGCAGCTTCCTGTAGTCGGCCAGGCGATGGAAGACCTTCTGCTCGGCTTTGTCGCGGATGGAGCAGGTGTTGTAGAGGATCAGGTCAGCCTCTTCGACGCTATGAACCTGACGATACCCCTCGGACATGAGCGTGCCGACGACTTTTTCGGAGTCGTGGGCATTCATCTGGCACCCGAAGGTTTCGAGGTAGAACGTTCTTTGCGCGTTCACGGCCATCCCGGGTCCAGTATAGCGCGACTCGCCGCCGGGATGGCCGGAGGAACGCACGTGGATCGCGGCAACCCTGTCAGGTTGCCGCGGCTGCGGGCTGGCGGGTGTCGACGGTCTCAGCGGATTCCAGGAAGGCCTGCATCCAGCCGAGCACGCGCTTCCAGCCCTCGCCGTGGTTGACCGCCGCCTGCGCATCCCCGGCAAACCCGTAGTGGCGCAGCCGGACGAGCGTGCCCGTCCCGACTTTTTGCGGAGTGCTTTGCTGCAGGCGGTGGACGCTGTGCGGCTCCAGCTCCCAGCGGACCGTGGTCTTCAATCCCGGAGCATAACTGGGATTCCAGGTGTGAACCAGGAGGCGGGGACGGTCGATCTCCAAGTACTCGCCTTTCACTCCAAACGGCTTGCCATCCGCGCCCACACCCTTGCTGTCCCACTGGCCTCCGGGACGTAGATCGCAGTGCCATTCCGTGATGCGATAGAGGCCACGCTGGCCCCACCATTGCGGCATCTGGCTGGGGTCCGTGATGGCTTCGAAGACGCGCTCCGGCGGGGCCGCAATGAAAATCTCGGCCAGGATCGCGTCTTGATCGGGGGTAACAGCGGCGGTTGCCATAGCGATGCTCCTTGTCTATTTCTCCATAAAATTCTTGAGGTAGTTGAGGACACCGGGCCAGCCGCCGCTGTAATCCTTGCGGGCGACCGCGAGGTCCGCCAGACCGCTGTGCGTGACTTTAACCAGGGTTCCGCCCTGGGAAGCGCTGAGTTCCCAGCGAACCAGCGTAGGCTGTCCGGGGCGATCGTGCCAGTTCGCTTTCCAGGTGTAGGCGAGGCGGCGAGGAGGATCGAATTCAGTGATTTCCCCTTCCGCCTTAAACTCGCTGACGCCGTTCACGACGATCTTGCCATTGGGATCGCTGGCCTCAAAACGCCATTTGCCGCCGGGCCGCGCGTCCATCTCCCAGAGCGTCGCCTGGCACTCGCCCGCCTGGCCCCACCAGCGCATGAGCTGCGCGGAATCGGTCAGAGCCCGGAAGATACGCTCGGGCGGAGCTGCGACCAGAATCTCGCCGACCACGGCATCCAGGTCGGGCGTAAGGATGGTATTCGTCATGGTCTCCTCCGGCACTCGTTGGGACGACCTTCAGTTTTTCCGCTGCAGGTTGAACACTTCCGTACGTTCTTTGCCGTCCGTGAGGAAGGTCCACTCTTCGACTTGATGGGTCGCGTCTGGCAAGGTGAAGACTACGCGGGTCATGTGTCCAGCCTGGGAGCTGGCAAGATTCGTGGCATCCAGAAAATCGAACCTAAGGGTCTTGCCGTCGGGGGACAGTGTGCCTACCATACGCGGCTGGTTGCCCGCAGCGCAGTAGTGCGTCATGAGCAGGCGATCACCGTCCAGGTGGAACATAGTAATCATGTTCTCGTGGTCAATTTCACTCAGCAGTGCGGACCCGCCTGCGGTCAGACGAAACGTGACTTGCGTGGTCTGACCCTGGGAAGTCTTCCCTTCCCAGGTGCCGACTAGGGTCTTTAACTTGTCAAAGGATTTCTGAGCCTCGGACTGAGCCAACGCCGGAATGGCAGCCAGGACGAGCGTGATGGCGAGAGCAATGCGGAGCATCTTCATTCTCCTAGGAGAGCCGCGCTGGGCTCGGTTCATTCAACCTTTCCGCGGGGTCGTTTTCGCATTCCCGGTTCCGGCCTGTCATCCTTGCCGGAGGACGATTCCTTTTTCTGGGGTAGACCAGCCGCCGATTCCGCGGCGTACTCGGCTTCCACGAACGCTTTCAGGCTGGTCAGACTGTGGGTCCAAAAGCTTCGGTACTGCTCCAGCCAGAAATCGACTTCCTGTAGGGGCTGCGGGTTGAGATGGTAGAAACGACGCCGGCCTTCCCGTCGCTCCGCGACCAAGTGAACTCGGCGCAGCAGGCGCAGGTGCCGCGAGATAGCCGGCCGGGACACGGGGAATGCCTGGGCAATCTGGCCTGCGGGTTGGCGGCCCCGACAGAGCATGTCCAGCACGGCCCGACGGGTGGGGTCGGCCAGGGCCTGGAAAGTGGCATCGGAGGAATATGTAACCGATCGGTTCCGCATAATGTGTAACTGTACGGTTACATGACAGCCGATGTCAAGCGAAATTGACCTGCGATAACAGTTGGGTTGCAGCCTACGGCCCGTGCTTTTAGCCCTCGCGAACCAGATCCAGGAAGGCGCGGTGGACGCGTGGGTCGTCGCTGAGTTCGGGATGGAATGTGGCCGCCATGGCTTTACCCTCGCGTACCACCACGGGGTCGTTCCCTTCCGTGCCCACTACCTCCACTCCGGGACCGACCTGTTCGATCCTGGGCGCCCGGATGAAAACCATCTCCAGCGGAGATTCCCGGAACTTTCCCGTGCGGATGGAGCTGTCGATCTGGCGGCCGTAGGCGTTACGGCGGACTCGGATGTCGAGGGCGCCCAGGCCGGGCTGCGGGGGGTTGGTCACTTCCTTTGCCAGCATGATCGCGCCCGCGCAGGTGCCGAACGTGGGCTGGGTGCGCACGAACTCCTTGAGCTTCGCGAAGCCCACTTCGCCGAGAATCTTCAGGAACGCACCGGATTCTCCACCCGGAATGACGAGGCCGTCGATGCGGTCGAGTTGATTCGGCTTGCGCACTAGGACTACATCGGCGCCCAGTTCCTCGAGGCGCCTGCGGTGGGCATCGAAATCGCCCTGGATGGCGAGAACACCGATTTTCATGGCGATCGTTGACTCGAGCACGCAGCGATCAGCGGTCAGCACTCCGGTCAAGAAACCCTCGACCACAGAGGCAGGAAGGCCGCAGTGTCCCAGCCTCCCTGCAGCCGCACCAGCGGCGCGCGCTCTGGACTGAATGGCCTACCAACCCCTGGTCTGCAACATGTGCGCCTCGTCCAGCGCCGATACGGCCAGGCCTTTCATGGCGCCAACCAAATCCTCGCTGACTTCAAGTAGTACTTTAGGGTCCTGATAGTGCGTGGTGGCGAGCACGATGGCGCGGGCCCGCTTCTCGGCTTCCTTGGGATCGGCAAATTCGGTGGAGTTCTTCATGAAGATGCCGGAACCCACGAACACCGCCTCAGCGCCCAGCTGCATGACCAGAGACGCGTCGGCCGGGGTGGCAATCCCGCCAGCGGAGAAATTGGGAACCGGCAGCTTGCCGTCCCGGGCGACCATGCGGACCAGTTCGTACGGGGCCTGATGCTCCTTGGCCTTGGCGTAGAGCTCTTCTTCGCTGAGCACGGTGAGGATCTTCATCTCTTGCACGATCTGCCGGATGTGTTTCACGGCGTGCACGACATCACCCGTGCCAGCCTCTCCCTTCGTGCGGATCATGGCCGCCCCCTCGGCGATGCGACGTAGGGCTTCACCCAGGTTGCGGGCCCCGCAGACGAATGGCACCTTGAAAGCGTGCTTGTCAACGTGATGGGCTTCGTCGGCCGGCGTCAGCACCTCGGATTCGTCGATGTAATCAACACCCAACTCCTCGAGAATCTGGGCCTCGGCGAAGTGGCCGATGCGGCACTTAGCCATCACCGGGATGGAGACCGCAGCCATGATCTCGCGGATCTTCTTGGGCGAAGCCATACGGGCTACTCCGCCTTCAGCTCGAATCTGGGCGGGCACGCGTTCGAGCGCCATGACCGCAACCGCTCCGGCCTTCTCGGCGATAGTGGCCTGGGTGGCGTCGGTGACGTCCATGATGACTCCGCCCTTGAGCATTTCGGCCAGGCCGGTTTTGAGGCGAAGGCTGGTGGAACTTCCGTTGTTGGACGAGCCGTGGTTCGACATGAGGGCACCTTCTTGAGAGGGTTAGAAGCCGGACGCGTTGCTCAATTCCCCGGCATCCAGAGGAATTGTAGTTTTAGATTGGTATTCTCGCACCGTCCATTTACTCTATTTCAAGCATACCACTCTTGCTATGCCGCGTAAGGTCGCAACCCTCCCCCTGAGTCTACCGGGCGCGCCGGCAGGGGGAACTCTATACCGCTGGCTCTACCAGGCGCTGCGCAGCGCCATCCTAGAAGGCCGGCTGCAGCCTGGGGCGCGTCTGCCGGCAACCCGCGACCTGGCCACCGCGTATCGCCTGTCGCGCGCCACCATCGTCACCGCCTTCGAACAGCTGAAATCCGAGGGCTACGTCGAGGGGCGGACGGGATCCGGGACCTACGTCGCAAAGGTTCTGCCCGAGCAGTTGCTTCAGGTGACCGCATGGCCGCGGCAAGGACCGGTACGCCACCGGCGGATTGCCCTCTCCTCCTACGCCCGCCGTTTGCAACCTTTCGCAGGAATGGCCTTCCGCCCGCCGCGCGCCTTCCGCGCCAACCTGCCTGCAGTTGACGCCTTTCCCACCACGCTGTGGGCGCAGGTCGCGGCGCGCAGGCTGCGCCGGGTGTCCGCCAAGTTGCTGGCCGGCGGCGAGGCACTGGGCTACCGCCCGCTCCGCGAGGCCGTGTCCGAGTATCTGAATGCCTCGCGCGGTGTGAAGTGCTCGGCGGAGCAGGTTTTGATTCTTTCCGGAGCTCAGGAAGCGCTCGATCGCACGGCCCGCATCCTGCTCAACCCAGGCGAGCCGGTATGGATGGAAGATCCCGGATACCCGGGTGCGGCCGTGGTCTTCCGCGCGCTCGGAGCGAAGATCTGCGGCGTCCCGGTGGATGCGGAGGGCTTGGATCTCGTGCGCGGAGTGCGGAAGTGGAACCGAGCGCGGCTGGTTTACGTTACACCCGCGCACCAGTTTCCTCTGGGCGTGACCATGAGCCTGCGCCGCCGCCTGGCCTTGCTGGAGTGGGCACGCCGCTCGGGGACACTGATCTTTGAGGACGATTACGACAGCGAGTACCGCTACTCGGGCCGGCCTGTTCCCGCCCTGCAGGGTCTGGATCGCTCCGGGGTGGTGATCTTCGCCGGGAGCTTCAGTGCCGTGCTGTTCCCCGCTCTCCGCCTGGGATACCTGGTCGTGCCTCAGGAAATGGTGGATGTGTTTGCCGCCGCCGAATCGGTGAGCACACATCATCCGCCTTTGCTCGAGCAGGCGGTGCTTTGCGATTTCATCGCCGAAGGCCACTTTGCCCGGCACATCCGCCGGATGCGCGAACTCTATGCAGAACGTCTCTCCGTCCTGCTGGAGTGTGCGCAGAAACTGGCCGACACGCTGGAGATTTCCACCGTCGAGGCTGGGTTGCAGACGATTGGATGGCTGCGGCGGGGCTTCTCGGCCGACCGGGTTTCCGAGCTGGCGGCGGCCAAAAATGTTGAGGTGGTACCAGTCAACCGGTATGCCTTCGGACACTCCCGGCGTGCAGGAGTGGTGCTGGGCTTTGCCGCGGTGGACCCGGGAGAACTGCGGCGGGGCGTCGACCAGTTGGCGCAGATCCTCGATGCTCGGCACGGCCGAGGCTGACCGGCGGCGCGGCTCACTTCTCCACGAACCGGGCAAACATGCGGTGCGGGTCGATGGCGATGAACAGTCCCTTGCTGCGCGCCAGCACGTCGCCTTTCCGATTCAAGATTTCGGCCATGTTGATATGCTTTCTGCCGCGCACCTTCACCTCGCGCGCCTCCACCCGCAACGGTTTGTTCAGGGGCACCGGTTTCAGGTAGTCCACGGTGATCTGCGAGGTCAGGGCGATGACGTGGCGCAGCTTGTTTACCTTGCCCATGGCCTCGTCCAGGATGGTGGCGATGATTCCGCCGTGGCAGTGGCCCGGGGGCCCGGTGAAGCGCTTGCCCAGGCGGAAGCGGCTGACGAAGCAATCGCGTTCTTCGTCATAGCTGAACTTCAATCGCATCCCGTCGGGATTGGATTTCCCGCAGGCGAAGCAATCGTTCTTCTGCAGGCGGACGTAACCGGTCCCGTGGCCGTGTCCCCGAGGCTTGCGAGGCATGAGACAACGATTGTAACCGCACGAAACACGGCGGGTCGGTGCGGAATGGGTTTCGTCCCCCAACATCGCTTGCCTTCGTGACATCCAGCTGTGATAGACTCCCGCTCATCCGCAGTTTCTGCGCGCGTCTATGCCGCTGCGGTGTGGGGAAATCAGACCCTGGAGGTCTTCGTAGATGGGCCTCGCTCTGCTCGTGGTCATCTGGCTGGTCACCCTGGCCAGCACCTACTTCTTTGCAGCCAAAACCTGGTGGTTACCCGCAGGAGCGGCAATCGCAGCGCATGGTATTGACCAGCAGTTCGCCAATTCTTACATCCTGATGGGAATTGTGTTCGTGGCGGCGCAAGGCTCGCTGGGCTATGTGGCCTGGAAGTATCGCGATCGCGCCGGAGCGCCCCCGGCGGCTTATTCGCACGGAAACACCCGGCTGGAAATCATCTGGACGACCCTGACCGCCATCCTGTTCATCGGGATGAATCTGGTGGGAAGTCCAATCTGGGCAGCGGAGCGCTTCGAGAGCGCGCAGTCCGGGGCCCTGCCGGTCGAAGTCACCAGCATGCAGTTTGCCTGGTATTTCCGCTATGCCGGCCCGGACGGCAAGTTCGGCGCCACCAGTCCCAAGCTAATGGATCCTGCCTCGGGGAGTGAGGCGGCCATCGGCCTGGACACCTCCGACCCCGCCGCCAAAGACGACGTCGTGACCGGCACGATGTTTCTGCCGGTCAACCGCCAAGTAGACCTCACGCTGCGGGCGGTCGACGTGATCCACAGCTTTTTTGTTCCTTCGCTTCGCTTCAAGCAGGATGCGGTCCCTGGTCTTGCCATCCACATGCACTTCACGCCCAACCAGATCGGCGATTACGAAATCGCCTGTGCCGAGCTGTGCGGGCTCGGGCACTACAAGATGCACGGCATGGTGAAAGTCGTCAGCCCGGAGGACTTCGACAAATGGCTGGCGGCACGGGAGGCTGAGAAACAATAATGGCGACTTCGGAAGTCGTGCACGCGCACGCGGCCCCGCAGGGTTTCATCCGCAAGTATATTTTCAGTCTCGATCACAAAGTCATCGGAATCCAGTATTTCTTGCTGGCGCTGGCGGCGGTCTGGGTGGGGATGATCCTGTCGCTGCTCATGCGCATTCACCTCATCTGGCCGACCGCGGTCCTTCCCCTGGTGGGAGAGATCAAGCCGGAGACCTACCTCAGCCTGCTCACCATGCACGGCACCATCATGGTGTTCTTCGTGCTCACCACCGCGCCCCAAGGCGGCTTTGGCAATTATTTTCTGCCCCTCCAGATCGGGGCGCCGGACATGGCGTTCCCCGTGCTGAACATGCTTTCGTTCTGGACGACGTTTGTGGCGTTTCTGGTGATGCTGGCCGCCTTCTTTGTCACCGGCGGAGCGCCGCTGCATGGCTGGACGGGATACGCGCCGTTGAGTGCCGTGCCATCGACCGGGCCGGGCGAGGGTCCGGGCGCCGACCTGTGGGTGGCTAGCATCGCAATTTTCTGCGCGGCCTCGCTGATGGGTGCGCTGAACTTCCTCACTACGACGCTCGACATGCGGGCTAAAGGCATGAGCCTGTTCCGTATGCCGTTGACGGTTTGGTCATGGTTCATCACGGCGATTCTGGGACTGCTGGCGTTCGGTGTGCTGCTCTCCGCCGGGATCCTGCTGTTGATGGATCGGAACCTCGGCACCAGCTTCTATGTGCCCCTGGTGGTGGTGAACGGACAGGTCATGGGCCACAAGGGTGGCTCTCCGCTGCTGTGGCAGCACTTGTTCTGGTTCTTCGGACACCCGGAGGTATACATCGCTATCCTGCCCGGCATGGGCGTAACCTCGCAGGTGCTCTCCACGTTCGCGCGCAAACCGATTTTCGGCTATCGCGCCATGATCTACGCCATGCTGGCCATCGGGTTCCTGGGCTTCATGGTCTGGGGTCACCACATGTTCATGAGCGGCATGAGTCCATACTCGGCATTTGCATTCTCGCTGCTGACGATGGCCATCGGCGTGCCCTCCGCCATCAAGACCTTCAACTGGATCGGAACCCTGTGGCACGGAAAGATTCGCTTCTACACGCCGATGCTGTTTGCCATCGGGTTTGTCTCCTTGTTCGTTTCTGGCGGACTGAGCGGGCCTTTCCTGGCGCAGCCGACCCTGGACATTCAGCTGCATGACACTTATTTCGTGGTGGGACACTTCCATCTGATCATGGGTGTGGCCGCCATCTTCGGCATCTTTGCCGCGACCTACTACTGGGTCCCGAAGATGTTTGGCCGGATGATGAACGAGACCCTGGGCAAGATCCACTTCTGGTTTACCTTCATCGGCGCCTACGCCATCTTCATGCCGATGCACTACCTGGGCATGGCCGGTCATCCCCGGCGCTACTCCCAGTTGACCGAGGTCGCTTACCTGCATCGGCTCCTGCCGGTGCAGCAGTTCATGACCTACGCGGCGTTTATCACCATCAGCGCCCAGCTCATTTTCGTCATCAATTTGTTCTGGACCATGTTCAGGGGGCCGAAAGCGGCCGACAATCCCTGGGAGGCGACCACCCTGGAGTGGACCACCGCCACGCCACCTCCGCACGACAACTTTGCGGGTCACACGCCTGTCGTGTATCACGGCGCCTACGAGTACAGCGTGCCCGGTGCGCCCAGGGACTTCATCATGCAGAACGATCCGGCCACCACGCCGGCGCACTGAGCGGACAGGCATGGGTATCGTGAGCCCCAATACCGCACTAAGGGATTCCAAGATCGGCCACGGCAGTGGCGGCGAGAGTCCGCCGTCGTTCGGAGGGGGAGGCGACGGGCGCAGTGGCGGCGCTCCTGATTATGGCGAGCGTTTGCGCCGTGCCCGGCTCGGTCTGGCCGTCGGCCTAACGCCGGTGATCATGCTGTTCGTGTCCTTCACCAGCGCGTATATCGTGCGTCAAGGCTTGCCCACGTTTGATTTACAGACCAACAGCTATGTCCGGGACTGGCTGCCGGTGAACCTGCCGTGGGCTCTGCTGCTGATGAATACGCTGGTTCTTTTGGCCAGCAGTGTCACCATGGAGTTCGCGCGCCGCGACATCGCCCGTCAGGCCGCCCTGGCTCCGGTGAAGTCCATCCCCGGCGTTTCTCTGGGTGATGAAAAGACCTTCCCCTGGTTAGGACTCACCCTGGTGATGGGGATGGGCTTCCTGGCGGGACAGTACATTGCCTGGCGGGTGCTGGAGGACCGCGGCTTCTACCTTGCGACCAGCGCCAGCAGTTCCTTTGTCTACCTGCTGACGGGAATGCACGCGATACACCTTGCCGGCGGAGTCATCGCTCTGGGCTATGCGGGCCTGACCGCCTTGCTCGATCGTCCGGTGGAAGCGCGCCGCATCGTCGTCGATATCGCCGCCTGGTACTGGCATTTCATGGCTTTGCTCTGGATTTATATCTTTGCTCTGCTGGCAATTGCTCGCTAGTTCGAGCGCGCCGGAAGGAGATGGCACGGATGGCAACGGTTCAGCCCACGGTGCAGCAGGATGTCTACGAGCCGTCGCTGTTTGGCACCTATTCGAAGAAGATCGGGATGTGGCTGTTCCTGGCCTCCGATTCCCTGACCTTCGGAGCGCTTTTGTTCGCCTACAGTTACAACCGCATCTCCAATCCGGCGTGGCCCACACCCTTCGGCAAAGAGAGCATCGCCAACGCCACCCTCATGACGGCCTGCCTGCTATCCAGCTCGCTTACCATGGTCCTGGCGGTGATGGCCGCCAACCGCCACGACAAGCCGTGGACCCGCAACTGGCTGCTGGCCACCATGTTCTTCGGCACCGCCTTCATTGTGCTGCATGCGATGGAATGGACCAAGCTCATGGGCGAGGGCATGATGCCGTGGAAGAACCCCTGGGCCGATACCGTGCCGCAGTTCGGGGGAACCTTCTTCACCCTGACGGGAATGCACATGTTACACGTGACCGTGGGCGTGATCTACCTGGGCGTTATAGCCCTGCGCAAGAAGTTCCTGCCGATCCTGGTGATACTTTGGCTTGTTGCGTGGCTGGCGACCCCGGCCAGCAGCTTTTTCCACGTTGCGGCCCACGTGCTGCTGATGGGAGCGCTGGTGTCCGCGATCATCCTGTTCTTCAAGCCGAAGGATTATGATGCGCACGACGTGGAAGTTTCCGGTCTGTACTGGCATTTCGTTGATCTGGTGTGGATGTTTATTTTTCCGCTGGTCTATCTGATGTCGACCAAGATTTAGCGCTCAAGCGGGAGAGAATCATACGATGCACGATATCGCGATGGGGCACGCTGACAGCAAATCGAAGTATCTCTGGGTCTGGGCAGCCCTGCTGGGAATCACCGGCATTGAAGTCCTCTTGGCGTATGAACAGGTCCTGCAGCCGGTGCGAATGTTGGAGGTGCTGCTGGTACTGTCGGTGATCAAAGCCGCTCTGATCACCCTCTACTTCATGCATCTGATCTCCGAAGTGCCGCGTATGCGCTGGTTGCTGGCCCTTTCCGTCAGCGCTTGTTTTGTGCTGATGTGGCTGTTCTTTTTCCCGGACGCGTTGCGAATTGTACGACTGGGAGTTCGATGAAACGCAATGCTTTAATGCTGGCACTCGGCTTGGTCTTGGGGAGCGCCCCTGCCCTGGCGCAGGGGTGTGCCATGTGCTACTCGACCGTGGCTGCGAGCAGCAAGGAAGGACAGCGCGCCATCAGCAGGGGAGTGCTGATCCTTCTGGTTCCTCCTTTGGGCTTCATGAGCGCGGGCGTTGGTTTTGCTTTCCGCTATGGCCGGCGCCGTGACCAGGAGCAGCAAGGAGTTCCCTTCCCTCTGCCAAGTCCTCGTGAGACGATCTCGGCCGCCGCAAGGTTGCGCGATCCGCTGGACGGTCCAGGCAAAAGATCCGGTTGCTAAGACTCGTGGGTTCGCCACAGCGATCCTCAGCGTGTCCCCCCACCCGTCGAGGGGACGGCGTGGCCGGTACCGTATAATAGAAGGATTCCGTAGCCGCTCTGCCGCCGCCTGAGAGCCCGTCAGGCTTTCCGGCGCACGCCAAGGGGGGAACTGCGGCGATTCCTAGTCCAGATGTCCACAGAAAGCATTATTGTCCGCGGTGCCCGCGTCCACAACCTGAAGAACATCGACTTCGAGATTCCGCACAATACGCTCACGGTGGTGACCGGTGTGTCGGGTTCAGGCAAGTCGTCCCTGGCGTTTGACACGATTTACGCCGAGGGCCAGCGCCGGTATGTGGAGTCGCTCTCCGCCTACGCCCGGCAGTTTCTCGAGCGCATCGAGAAGCCTGAGGCAGACGTGATTGATGGCATCGCTCCCGCGGTGGCCATCCGCCAGAAAAATTCGACACGCAACCCACGTTCGACTGTCGCCACCGCGACCGAAATCTACGACTACCTGCGCCTGCTCTTTGCCCGGATCGGCCGGACGTACTGCTTGAAGTGCGGCCAGGAGGTCAAGAAGGACACGGTGGATGAAGTTGCCGACGCCATCCTGGCCCTCCCCGCGGAGACCCGCTTGCAGGTGTTGTTCCCGCTGCAAGGCCATGTTCCCGGGGCGCGAGCCGAAAAGGGCAAGGCTCGAACCAGACGGAAGACGGTCGCGGCGTCGCCCGCAGCTGCTTCCGACAGTTTTAAATCTCGTCTGCTGGATCTGCGCACGCGGGGCTTCAATCGGTTGTATCAGGATGGCCGCATCTTCGAGTTTTCCACGCCTGAATCTTTGCTGGAAATTAATTTCAACCAACCGGTCTTCGTTCTGATGGATCGGCTGATGGTTGCCGCCCAGGCCCGTTCTCGCATCGTCGACGCAGTGGAGATCGCATACCGGGAGTCGGGCGAGGTGATTTTCGAGATCGTGCCTCGAGCTCAGGCTCCCGCCCAACGGCTCCGCTTCAGCCAGCGCTTCGAATGCAAGCACGACCGCATCCGCTACGAGGAGCCGGAACCGGGCCTGTTCTCCTTCAACAATCCCTATGGAGCCTGTCCGCGCTGCCAGGGATTCGGCAACACCATCGATTTCGACCTGGACCTGGTCATCCCGGACAAATCCAAGTCGCTCGCAGACGGGGCAATTGAGCCCTGGACCAAACCCAAATACCGCCCGCTCTTCACCGAGTTGAGGCGTTTCGCCAAGCAGGTCGGAATCCCGCTGGATGTTTCCTGGGCCGACCTCGATCCCGAGCAGCAGAAGGTGGTGATCGAGGGCGAAGGCCGCTTTCCCGGAGTGCGCGGCTTCTTCCATCACCTGGAGCGTAAGAAATACAAACTGCACGTGCGTGTATTCCTAAGCCGCTATCGTGGTTACTCGGTCTGCACGACCTGCGGCGGCGCCCGCCTCCGTCCCGAAGCCCAGCAGGTGAGGGTGGCGGGGAAGAACATCTGTGAGGTCTGCGCCATGACGGTGGAGCAGGCGGTGCAATTCTTTCAGGATCTCACGTTGACGGCACCGCAAGCTGCGATCGCGGACAAGCTGCTGGTCGAAATCCGCGAGCGCCTGCGCTTCTTGAATGACGTCGGCCTCGAGTACCTCACGCTCGGTCGCCTTGCCTCCACGCTCTCCGGCGGGGAGGCGCAGCGGATTCAACTGGCCACTTCTCTGGGTTCACGGCTGGTGGGGACTCTCTATGTGCTCGATGAGCCATCCATCGGTCTGCATCCCCGCGACACCCACCGTCTGGTCAAGATCCTGCATGATCTGCGCGATCTCGGCAATACGATCCTGGTGGTGGAGCATGATCCCGACATCATGAAGGCCGCCGATCGCATCCTCGACCTGGGTCCGGGAGCGGGGGAGAATGGCGGTAAGGTCATCGCCACGGGCACCTTCGCCGAGATCAGCAAGAATCCCGCTTCGCTCACCGGACGCTATCTGGCCGGGGAGCTGCGCATCCAGCTCCCCGGCACCCGGCGCAAACCTGGACCGCGGCAAATCAGGATTGTAGGAGCGCATGCGCACAATCTGAAGAACATAGACCTGAACATTCCGCTCGGCATGATTGTCGCCATCACCGGGGTTTCCGGCTCGGGCAAATCGACACTCCTGCACGATGTACTTTACCAAGCCCTGGTCCTTGCCAAGAAGCAAAGCAACGGAGCGCCGCCTTCCTCGCTGGCCTGGACCCGCCTGGAAGGTGCGGAGTTCATCGACGAAGGCGTACTGGTGGACCAGTCGCCGATCGGCCGCACGCCGCGTTCCAACCCGGTCACCTACATCAAGGCCTTCGACGGCATCCGCGAGCTCTTCGCTTCCCTGGCGCAATCGCAGAAGTACGGTTTTACCGCCGGACACTTCTCGTTCAATATTCCCGGGGGACGCTGCGAAACCTGCCAGGGCGACGGCACCGTCACGGTAGAAATGCAGTTCCTGGCCGATGTGGAACTGGTCTGCGAGGAGTGCAAGGGCACGCGCTATAAGCCCCAGGTCCTGGAGGTTCGCTACCGGGGCAAGAATATTCATGAAGTCTTGAACCTGACGGTGAGGGAGGCGCTGAAGTTCTTTGCCGAAGTGCCGAAGATCGCCGACAAACTGCGAGTGCTCGAGGAGGTTGGTCTGGGCTATCTCCGGCTGGGTCAATCAGCCACGACTCTGTCCGGAGGCGAGGCCCAGCGTATGAAGCTGGCTGCGCACTTGCAGCCGGCGGGGCGCGAGACGGACCGGGCTTCGTCCCGAGACCCGTTCCCGGGCAAACGGCGCCTGCTCTATATCTTCGATGAGCCCACCACCGGCTTGCACTTCGACGATGTCAGCAAACTGCTGTTGGCCTTTCGTCGCCTCATCGACAAGGGGGGCTCGATCGTGGTCATCGAGCACAACCTGGAGGTCATCAAGACGGCCGACTGGGTTATCGATCTGGGCCCCGAAGGGGGCGACCGTGGTGGATATGTCGTCGGCTTCGGACCTCCCGAGGCCATTGTCGAGCTGCCCGGCTCCTATACCGGGAAGTACCTGGCCGCGCTGCTCAACGGCAACGGAGCGCCCCCTTCCAATGGTTACCGGTAGGAAATTCGAACCTGGGCTCAATACCTGGAGTACTTGGACTGTCCTGTTGTGCGTCTCGCTATCCTTCGGCCAGACGGTGCGTCACCACAAGGTCGCTGTCGAGGATCCGTCCCAACCCCCTGAGCTGCACCAGGCTGAGGCGGCCATCGACAAGGAGGACTACGCCACCGCCGAACCCCTGCTGCGAAAAGTGGTCGCTGCCGATCCCAAGAACTACCTCGCATGGTTTGACCTAGGGTTCTTGTACAACGCGTTGGGAAAGCCGGAAGACTCGATTGCCGCATACCAGCAGTCGGTCAAGGCAAATCCGGAGGTCTTTGAGTCGAATCTTAATCTCGGGCTCATGATGAGCCGATATCAGAAGCCCGGGGCGGAAAATTTTCTGCGCGCCGCCACCCGGCTCAAGCCGACCGACCACGTGGACGAGGGCCAGGCGCGAGCCTGGATCGCCCTGGCGCAAGCCTTGGAAAAGACGAATCCGGATGAGGCGATAGACGCTTATCGGCAAGCTGCCCAGCTCCAGCCCCGAGATCCGGAGCCCCATCTGGCGGCTGGTCTGCTGCTCGAGAGGGCAAACAAGTTGGCCGATGCGGAACAGGAATACAAGCAAGCCCTGGCGCTCAATTCCTCTTCCGCCGACGCGATCGTGGGCCTGGCCAACATCTACATGCGGGGCCGCCGCTTCGCCGAAGCCGAGAATTACCTGCGCAAGGTGGTTGCGCTGCGACCCGGCGATTCCGCTCCCCACCTTCAGCTGGGCCGTGTCCTGGCCGCCGACGGAAAGAACGACCAGGCCATCGCTGAACTCCAGGCTGGACTGAAGCTCGCCCCCGACGATGTCGCAGCGCAACGCGATCTCGCCGAGGTCTATTTCAACGCTGCCCGCTATGCCGACGCCGAGGCCGCGTATCGTTCCCAGCTGGCGCGCAACCCGAACGACCCGGACCTACACCTCGCCCTGGGGCAGGCGCTGATGAAGCAGCACAAGTTCCAGCAGGCGGAAGCGGAGTTTCTGTCCGCCGTTCAGCTCAAACCGGATCGGGGGGAGGCCTACGGCGAACTGGCCATCGCTGCGAACGAGAGCCAGAACTATTCCCTGGCCATCCGCGCCCTGGACGAGCGCGCCAAGTTCCTCCCCGAAATTCCCATGACCTATTTCATGCGGGCCACGGCCTACGATCACTTGCGGGACTACCGCCAGGCTTCCGCCAACTACCGTATCTTCCTGCAGGTCGCAAACGGACGGTATCCTGATCAGGAGTGGCAGGCACGGCACCGCCTGATCGCGATCGGGCCCAAAAAGTGAGCCCATGGGAACCGTCAAGCAACTCTTCGTGGTGGTGGGCCTGGCCGTATTGGCCAGTGCGATTTCCAAGGACGCGCCGGTCGAGGAACTCAAAACGCGGCTCCAGTCCACGAACAATCCGGATGAAAAAGCCAAGCTGTGTGTTGCCATTGCAGAACGGCAGCTGGCCAACGCGGATAAGCTCTTTCAGGCCGGCAACACCAGCCAGGCCCAGGCCGCAGTCCGCGACGTGGTCGCTTACTCTGGGCAAGCCCGCGACGCCGCGGATGTGACCGGGCATCGCGCGAAGGATACTGAAATTGCAGTGCGCAAGATGATCCACCACCTCACCGATATGAAGCGTTCGCTCAGTTTCGAAGACCAGGGACCGGTGCAGTCCGCCATCGACCAGATGGAGAAGATGCGCACGGACCTGCTCAACCGCATGTTCAAGAGCACAAAATGATCCCTTCGGCCCGGCTCGCTCTGCTGCTGGTGCTGTGCTCCGGTCCACTCGCGCTGGCCCAGCGGAAGGAAGATCCCCTGACCCCGGCCGAGATCGATCAACTACGGGATACTGCCTTGGAGCCGGAACCTCGCATGAAACTCTACGTCGAGTTTGCCCGGGCTCGCCTGGTGGCGCTGGAGCAGATGCGTGCGGACCCCAAGGTCACGGATCGCGGACAAAAAACACATGCCGCCTTGCAGGAGTTTCTGTCGGTTTATGACGAACTCAACGACAATCTCGACAACTTTGAGGACCGCAAAGCGGACTTGCGCAAGGCCCTCAAGTTCATCATTGCCGGCGATACCCAGTTCGAGTCTGAGCTGCGGGCGCTAAAGAATGACGCCAGCGCCCCCCGGGACGAGGTCAAGAAGTACGAATTTCTCCTCTCCGACGCCATTGAGACGGTCGACATGAGCGCCGAGGACCACCGCAAGCTGCTCAGCGAACAGGAAGAAGCCGCCAAACACAAGAAAAAGCCCAGCAAGGAATAGGCTCAGTCCTTCGTGCTACCCTAGGCCCACGGTGCAGCCCAAAATCCTCGAGATCTTTCGGGACGCCCATTCCGAGCTGCGTCCCCAGACAGACATGCCGCCGCTCTCCATCGAGTTCTTCCCTTTTGCAGGCCTGAACAACACGATCCGGCTGCGCCAGGGCCGCTTGCGGGTTCGCCTCTCCGATGTTCTTGAAGGCGCCCCTCAACCTGTCCTGCGCGCCCTGGCCCACGTGCTGCTGGCCAAGTTGTATCGCAAGCCGGTAGACCGGAAGCAGATCGCACGTTTTCACCGACACGCACACAGCCGCGAGATTCAGCACAAGACGTATCTCCTGCGTCAGGTGCGAGGGCGTAAACCGCTGGGCTCCGCCCGTGGCGCCGTCCATGATCTGGCCGAGTTGTTCCAGGACCTGAACCGGCGCTTCTTCGCGGGCCGGCTGGCACAACCTCAGCTCACCTGGAGCCGCGATCACGCCCGCAGCCGATTGGGGCATTTCGATCCCGCTCACAACACCATCATGGTGAGTCGAGTCTTCGACCAGCCGGCCGTGCCCCGCTATGTGGTGGAGTACATCGTCTATCACGAGATGCTGCACCTCAAGCATCCCGTCCGTGTGCGCGGCGGCCGGAGGCTGGTCCACAGTGCGGAGTTCCGGGCCGAGGAGCGGCAGTTTCCCCGCCTGGAGGCGGCCCGGCGCTTCCTGCGGGTCCTGACGTCCTATGGTGATCCAGAGCACACGCTCGTGTGACTGGCCGCGTTGACGGGCCCGCCGCCGGAGGCTATCCTGATAAAGTTGAAATTGAAATTCATTTTCAAAATGCAAGGGGTGTCCTCCTAGATGCTTCAGGCCTTCATCATCACCTTGCGGGAAGGAGTCGAGGCCGCGCTTATCGTCGGCATCACCCTGGCTTATCTTGCCAAAATCGGCCGCCCTGACCTCCGCAAGTCCGTCTATGCCGCCTTGGCGGCCGCCTCGGTGGCAGGCCTTGCCGTAGCCGTCATCTTGTCGCGCACCCAGTGGAATCAGGACATTTTCGAAGGCTGGATCATGCTGGCCGCCGCTTTCTTCGTGGTCACCATGATCATCTTCATGATGAAGACCGGGCGCAAACTCAAGGGCCAGATCGAAGGCAAGGTGGGGTTGCTGGCCGAGGAAGGATCCCGCTTGGGCCTGTTCTTCTTTGTCTTCCTGATGGTGCTGCGGGAGTGGGTGGAGACGGTGCTGATCCTGGCGGGATCGTTCGCCCTGAACTCCACGCAACTGCTCGGCTTCATAGGAACCCTGGCGGGCGTGATCGCAGCCGTGGTCTTCGGCGTGATGTTCGTAAAGGGCAGCCTGCGGATCAATCTTCAGAAATTCTTCCGCATCACGACCGTCATCCTCATTTTCGTGGCTGCGCAGTTGCTGGTCTCGGGCCTTCACGAGCTGTCTGAAAACGGAGTCCTTCCTTCTTCCAAGCGAGAAATGGCCTTAGTCGGTCCCATCGTCAGCAACAGCGTCTTCTTCTTCGTGACGATTCTTGCGTTGGCCGCCCTGATGGTCTTGTTCGAGGCCAAGGGGCAGCAGCCACTGCCGGCGGCGACCTCCCCCGCGGCACGCCGCAAAGCTGCCTGGAGCGCCCGCCGCGAGCGCTGGTGGATGATTTCCGTCTACGCTAGCTCCTTCCTCTTCATCGTGCTGATTACGGCCGAGTTCGTCTACGCCAAGAGTGTGAGTCGCCTTTCTCCTGCCACCGAGGTCACTTTTGCTAACGGCGAAGTTCGCATTCCGCTCAGCACGGTGCAGGACGGCGACCTACACCGCTACCAGGCCAGGGAGAACGGCGGAGAGGTCCGCTTCTTTTTGTATCAGAAGCCCGACGGCAAGATCGCAACCGTCTTCGATGCCTGTGAGATTTGCGGGGCGGTCGGCTTTTACCGGGGCTCCGCCGGATTGGTCTGCAAGAATTGTGCGGCGCCCATCAATCCGCAGTCGGTGGGCCTGACGGGCGGCTGCAACCCGATTCCCTTGAGAGCGGAGACCGCCACCGACGCGGTGGTCATCCGCGAGGCCGACGTCGCCGCGGGCAGCCGCTTCTTCCCGCAATAGGCCATGTTTGCCCGCCTCCTCTACGAGTCGTTCCGGCGGCAGAAGCGCCGCAAGCTGCTGGCGGGCATAGCCATCGCCCTGGGCGTAGCCGTTGCCACAGCGATGATCGCCGTAGCTACTGACATCGGCGACAAGATCAACCGTGAGCTGCGCAGCTACGGCGCCAACCTGCTCATTACTCCCCAGGAGGATACGCTGGATGTCGAAATCGGAGGCGTCAATCTCAAGCCGCCGAGCGACGGCAGCTTCCTCAAGGAAGCCGATCTGCCCAAGATCAAGGGCACCTTTTGGCGCAATAACATTCTCGGCTTTGCCCCCATGCTTCCCGCGGCCCTGTCGATTCAGGATGGCGGCAGCACGAAAGAGGTCACTCTCCTCGGTACCTACTTCTCGAAGAAACTAGCCTTTGGCAAAGACGAGTTTGTCACCGGGGTCCGCATCACTCACCCTTGGTGGAAGGTTCAGGGTTCGTGGCCCTCGGATGACTCGACGGATGTTCTTGTCGGAGAGGATCTGGCCAGGAAACTGGGCGAGCAGGTGGGCAGCACAATCGAAATCGCGGGCCAGCCCAGGCGGGTGACCGGAGTCCTTGCTACGGGCAGTTGGGAAGATCACGATATCGTGGCACCGCTGGCTTTGGCACAGCAGGTCCTGGGCAAGCCCGGCGCAGTGCGTCGCATCTACGTCAGCGCTCTTACCAAGCCGGAAGATGACCTGGCGCGCCGCAATCCCAAAAGCCTGAACCCCGAGATGTTCGATCGCTGGTACTGTTCCCCCTACGTGCAGTCCATCGCCTACCAACTAGAAGAAGCCATCCCGCACTCTCACGCCGATCAGATCCGCCAGGTCGCACAAAATGAGGGCACGATTTTATCGCGCATCAAAGGGCTGATGCTGCTGGTAACGTTGGCCGCACTGTTGGCCTCGGCCCTGGCCGTCTCCGCCGCCATGGCCACGGCGATTTTTGAGCGCCGGCAGGAAGTCGGCCTGATGAAAGCGCTGGGCGCGGGGAGTCTCTCCGTCGCTGGGTTGTTCCTGGCCGAAAGCGCGCTGCTCGCTATTTTCGGAGGTCTGGCTGGGTTCTTGGCGGGCTCGCTCCTGGCGCACCAGATCGGACGGTCGATCTTTGACTCACAGATTGCTATCCAGCCGGTGCTGTTCCCCGTGATTCTCGCCATCGCCATCATCGTCACCTTTACTGGGAGCGCGGCTGCGATCCGCCGCGCCGCGCACTTGGATCCGGTTCTCACCTTGCGAGGCGACGCATGAACCCCCTGCCGCTCGGTTCCGATCCAAGCATCCGCCCGGTCGGCTCGCCTCCCACTTCGATGTTCCTTCGCATGCTGGTCCGGGCGGCCGTTCTGCGCCGGGGTCGCGCTGCATCAGCCCTGCTGGCGATGGGGATAGCCTCCGCTGTGGCCACCGCCATGATGAATCTCTACGTCGACGTGCAGACAAAGTTGCGCAAAGAATTCCGCAGCTACGGGGCCAACCTCGTACTCGTCGGCAAAGACGGCGCTTCCCTGCCCCCGGACGCCCTTACCAGGGTCGACGCTCTGCTCGCCGGCCGGGGCCTGGCTGCCCCGTTCGCTTACATCGTGGCCCGGACGGCAGGAGGCCAGTCCGTCGTGGTCGCCGGGACCGATTTCGACCGCGTGCAGAAGCTTGACCGCTGGTGGTCGGTAAGCGCCTGGCCCTCGGCCGAGCACGAGGCTCTCGTCGGCGCCCGCGCCCTCCCGGTTGTATCCGCTGACGGTAAAGCCTTCTCCCTGAGCTTCCGCGGACAGTCGCTGCACCTCAACCCGGCTGCAACCTTGGTGACCGGCGCCTCCGAGGATAGCCGTGTCTATCTCCCCTTGGCAGAGTTCGAAGCATGGACCGGCATTCTGCCCTCGACCATCGAGATTGCGGTTAATGGGTCCGCCGGAGAAATCAACACCGTCTTGCGCGCTCTCGGCGAAGCCTTCCCCGCGGCCGAGGTTCATGCCGTGCGCCAGATTGTCGAGGGCGAAGCCCGCGTCCTGGGCAAAACTCGCGCCACGCTCTACGCCTCGGCCGCGCTGATCATCCTGACCTCCGCCTTGTGCGTGCTGGCTACGCTCATGGGATGGGTGTTTGACCGGCGCAAGGACTTTGCCATAATGAAAGCCTTAGGGGCCTCGCAGCATCTGATCAGCGGTTTCTTCGTTGCGGAAGCGGCAGCCCTCGGAGTAGTGGGTGCGCTCCTGGGGTTCATCGCTGGGATCGGCATCGCTGCCTGGATCGGCCGCGCGAACTTCAATGCCCCTGTGGTTCCGCGAATCGGTGTATTGCCGTTGGTGGTGGCGGGAAGCGTTGGGGTCGCGTTGCTGTCCGCGCTACTCCCCATAGCGCTGTTGCGGCGCGTACAGCCCGCCCTGATTCTGAAGGGAGAGTGACGTGATCAAGTTGAAGAACGTCAGCCGGCTGTATCCCGCCCGGGCGGAAGAAAACGGCGGCACCATCCGCGCCCTCGACGACTTCTCCCTTTCCGTGGCTCCCGGCGAGTGGGTCTCCATCATGGGACCCTCGGGCTCCGGCAAATCCACCTTGGTGAACCTGATCGGTTGTTTGGATCGCCCCTCCACCGGCGAAGTCTGGCTGGACGGGCAAAACGTAGCTCAGCTGCCCGCCCCGGAGTTGGCGCGGGTGCGAGCCGAGAAAATAGGCTTCGTCTTCCAGCAATTCCATCTGATCCCGTACCTCACGGCGGTGGAAAATGTCATGCTGGCTCAGTATTTCCACAGTATGACAGACGAGCAGGAAGCCTTCGACGCGCTGGAGAGAGTCGGCGTGAAAGACCGGGCGCACCACCTGCCCTCGCAACTCTCGGGGGGTGAGCAGCAGCGGGTGTGCATCGCCCGCGCGCTGATCAATGATCCGAAAATCGTCCTGGCCGACGAACCCACCGGCAATCTGGATGCCCAGAACGAGGAGATCGTCCTTCGCCTGCTGCGCGACTTCCACCAGCAGGGCCGCACCATCGTGATGGTCACCCACGATCCTGTGGTCGCGCGCCTGGCGGACCGCCGCATCGAACTGCATCACGGGCGAATCGCCGCTCAGGAAGTCTTCTCCATGGCAGACGAGGAGCAGTTTGATGAGATCCTAGAAGAACTCTGGGTTCTGGAAGAACACGGCGAATCGGCTGAGGTAGGCCGCATGGAGGTCCATGGCGCGCTGCCGGTCAGCATCGCGGTGGAGAAGATGGTAGAGCTGGGCTTGCTCACGACCGCGCCGCATCCGCCCGAGCCCCACTTGCACAAGCCCTTCTCCAACCCCTGTCACGAAGCCCTGCGCTCCGAAGGTGTGTCCACGGGCGATGGCAGCTTGGTCGTCAGGTTAACGCCGCGCGGCCGAAGGCGGGCGGGGAACATCATTCGCCGCCACCGCCTGGCCGAGCGCCTTTTCACCGATAGCTTGGCGCTCGACAGCGAGTCCGAAATCGAACAACAGGCCTGCAAGTTCGAACACATCCTCTCGCCCGAGGCCACGGACAAGATCTGCACCTTCCTCGGCCATCCGCGCACCTGCCCGCATGGCGCCGCAATTCCTCCCGGCCCGTGCTGCGAAGCACTGTTCCACACCGAGATCCAAGTACGAAACTCGACTCCACAGTCTCGGTGAGGTTGTCTTTCCTAGGTATCCAAAGATCTCCAACATAGGTGATCGGTCTGGTGCTCGACTGCGCCCTGGGGCGTGCCTTGCTAAAAACACCCCTTCCTCCCGGCCGGGGTGCCCTCCGGAGTATTTATAGGCAAGGTCTTGCCAAACGGGTGGCCAAGCTCACCAGCTGCGTTCGCCGCAGTGGGAAGAGGCTTACGTTTGACAGAAACTGGGCGGTAGTGAAGGATTGGAAATCATCGTCCCCAGGTCAGCGGCGGCAACGCCGCGGACCTCCATGTGGGGGATGACTGGCAGTACCTGGAAACGGGATGGTTTCTATACTGAGGTTGACCTCCGCATTCAGGAGCTAAAAAGGCTTGGGCTCGCTTAAGGTGCGCCTCCGCAGGCCGTTGATCGGGGTCTTCGACTCAGGCTTCGGCGGCCTGACGGTCCTGAAGCAGCTGATTAGACTTGTCCCGGGCGCCGACTACCTCTACTTCGGCGACACCGCGAGGCTCCCCTATGGATCCAAGTCGGTGGAGACGGTGGCGCGCTACGCGGTCGAAGCCACCCGCTTCCTGGAAGCGCGGAATGCGAACTTCCTGGTCATCGCCTGCAACACTGCCACCGCCTTGGCTTTCGATCGGATCCTGGAAGCGGCGCGCGTCCCGGTCGTGGGCGTCGTCGAACCCGGGGCGGAGCGCGCCTCCAGTGCCAGCCACAGGCGAAAAGTGGTTGTCATCGGAACCGAGGCGACGGTGAGCAGCCACGCCTATCGCAAGGCCCTGCAAGGCCGTGGCATCCAGGTGCGGGAGAAGGCATGCCCGCTGTTGGTACCCCTGGTCGAGGAAGGTTGGATCGAACATCCTGTCACGGAACAAGTGGCGGGAATTTACCTCGAGGAAGCCTTCGCGGACGGATTCGCGGATGCCGACGTGCTGGTCCTGGGCTGCACCCACTACCCTCTGATCGCCCCGCTCTTGCGTCGAATGACGCCAGCTCACGCCACGATTGTGGACTCAGCTCACTCGACCGCCAGCGCAGTCGCCGACCGCATCCGTACCCTTCCTGCCGGCGATTCGCCACAACAGGAGCGACGCAGCCAGCCCCGCCTGCTTTTCTTTGCCACCGATTCGGTAGAAAAGTTCCGTCGCCTGGGAACTCGCTTCTTGGATCGTCCTGTTGAAACCGTCGAGCACGTTGACCTCAAGGAGTAGAGGCGAGCAGCGTGCACCCTCGCCTGCAAGGTGGAAGTTTGGAGGTTGGTGCCTAGGAGGTCATCCGAAAAACAAACCGGCCGCATTTCGCAGCCGCTTCCAAATCTTAAGAATTATCGAACACCTAGTACAGCCGGAAATCCACCTCGACGCTGATCTGCACCGCCACAGGTTTGTTGTCTTTCATCGCCGGATCGAAACGCCAATTCTTCACCGCCTCCATGGCTTTCTCGTCGAGCCCCAAGCCCAGGCTGCGCAGCACGTGAATGTCACGCGGGCGTCCGTCAGGACCTACGATTAGTCCCAGGACGCAGGTTCCCTGGTACTTCGCCTTGCGCGCCTCCTCGGAATACTCCGGATCAGGGGCATAAACCGCTCTGGGCGCGGAAACACCACCGCCCACGTGAAATACTCCACCCCCGATCCCGCCTCCACGGCCCGGGCCCACGCCGGGTCCTTCTCCCGATCCAACCCCGCCGCCCGAGCCGGATCCGATCCCCCCTCCCGATCCGGTCCCGTTCGAAAGCGGTCCGTTCGGAATCGTGGATGACGGATCCCCCAGGTTCGGCAGGTTGTTCATGGCCAGGTGGATTTGCGGAGGAACCACCACGGTAGGCTCAGCCGTCAGCTTAGGGTTGTCATTTCGCACCACCACCATGGGAGGGGTGATCTGCTCCATGGCGAACTTGGGCAGGCGACCCTTGGTTGCGGCCAGCTTGTCGCGATCACCCCCACCGCCCCCGCCACCCACTTGCGTCTTCGCAGGAGGCAATGCCGGGATATCATCCGACGAAAGCAATTGCATGACCGGCTTTTTGGGCGGGTCCGTAATCTTGTGCCGCTCTGCGTACAGCGTCCCGCCGACGATTGCGGCAATCAGCACGGCGTGAACCCCGCTCGAGACCAGCGCGCCATCCCTTTTGTGATTGTAGAAGCCCCAGATGTCACGCACCGGAACCGGCTTAGAGGTCAGGTCGAGAGGCGGAAGCTTTTGCGGGAACAGTGTTTCCCCCACATTGGCCATCAGCGAACGGTACCAGGGCAGGGATAGCTCATCGTCCAGCCGGTTCTCGCCTTCCACCGGCCGTGAGGTCAGCTGCAGAGGCGGTAACTTGGGCGCGAACAACGCGTCTCGCAGGTTCTCCGCAACCGACCGCCACCACGGACGCTCCAGGCGCTCACTCCACAGTTCACCACCCCGAACTGGCTTTGAAGTCAGCTCCAGCGGAGGAAGCTTCTTCGGGAACAAAGCAGCGTCAATGCTGCTGAACAAGGATTTCCACAAAGGAACGTCGAGAATGTCCTTGGGGAGAAGCAGATTCAGCTTCGGTTCGTTGCTATCAGTTCGTTGATTGTCCTGTAGCGTTGCCATACCCTCGCCGCAATCCGGTCCCCCACCGTAGGTGATCCACAGAACCGCCGGATCCTTCTAAGCTGATGTAGCAGCGGAAGTTCGAGTTGCCCACCCAGGGTCTCCCGCGGGCTACCCGGCCACCGCACCGTCCCTGTAATTTCAGACGATTAGATGCCGAATGGACCCACTCCGTAAAATTGTACACGCATTTTTCTGATTTTCGAAGGTACATTTCCAATGTTACCAGGCATGCGCGCTGCCTGCTGATGGACGCCACTGCGCCCTCTCCCTATAATGAAAAAACATCCACCATTTGGGAGAAAGACCCCGGCGTGCCCCTTGAACTGAAGATGACGGTCAACCTGCCCAGGACCGACTTCCCCATGAAGGCCAACCTGCCGCAAAGGGAGCCGCAAATCCTAGAAAATTGGGAAAAAACCGACATCTACCAGCGTATCCGGGACTCGCGGCGGGGGGCGCCTGCCTATGTGCTGCATGACGGTCCCCCGTACGCCAACGGTGCCCTGCACCTCGGCCACGCGCTCAACAAGTGCCTCAAAGACTTCATCGTGAAGTCCAAAAACATGGCCGGTTTCGACGCTCCCTATGTTCCAGGTTGGGACTGCCACGGGCTGCCCATTGAGATTAAAGTCGACCAGCAACTCGGCAGGAAGAAGCTGGAGATGAACCCCTCCGAGGTGCGCCTGGCGTGCCGCCGGTATGCCGACAAATTCCTCAACTTGCAGCGTGAGCAATTCAAGCGCATCGGGGTGTTTGGTCGTTGGGATCGACCTTACTCCACCATGACTCCGGAGTACGAGAGCGTCGTGCTGGCGACGTTCTACCAATTCCTCGAGAACGGCTTCGTCTACAAGGGGCTGCGCTCGGTCTATTGGTGCATCCACGACCAGACCGCCCTGGCCGAAGCCGAAGTGGAATACGAAAATCACACCAGCACCACCGTGTGGGTGAAGTACGCCATGTCCGACGATCCCGCGATGCTCGATCCGGCGCTGCATGGCAGGAAAGTCTTCACCATCATCTGGACCACCACCCCTTGGACCTTGCCCGCCTCCATGGCCGTCGCCTTCCATCCGGACGAGAATTACGTGGCGCTCGAAGGTGGCACGCCGGAGGAAATCTACCTTGTCGCCGAGAAACTCGCCCCCGTGGTGGCAGAAAAGATCGGGATCGGAAGCACAGCGGAGGGGTTAACCAAACCCAGGATTCTCGCCCGCTTCCCCGGTCGCAAGCTGGAGCGGGTCAACTTCCGCCATCCGTTCCTGCCGCGCAACATCCTGGGCGTCCTGGCCGATTACGTCACCATGGATACCGGGACTGGCGTTGTCCATACCGCTCCGTCCCACGGCGCGGAAGACTTTGTTACCGGCCTGAAATACAACCTGGACGCTACCACCCGCGTCGATGAGGCCGGCATCCTGCGCGAGGGGTTGCCCGAATACGACGGCAAGCAGGTCTTCGAAGCCAATGCCCCGATCGTGGAGTTGCTCCGCCAGCGCGGCGTGCTGCTCCATGCCGAGAACCTCGAGCATTCCTACCCGCATTGCTGGCGTTGCCACAACCCCATCATTTTCCGCGCCACCGAGCAGTGGTTCATTTCGATGGATACGGCCATGCCGAGCGGCACTCTGCGCACCCGGGCGCTCGACGAAATCAAGAAGGTGAAGTGGGACCCGGCCTGGGGCGAAGACCGCATCTCCAACATGATTGCCACCCGCCCCGACTGGTGCATCTCGCGGCAACGCATCTGGGGTGTGCCCATAGCCGTGTTTCTCTGTGAAAGTTGCGGCAAACCTCTGCTGGACCCAGTCATAAACCGCCAGGTCGAGGAGTTCTTCACCCGACTGGGCGCCGACGCCTGGTACAGCCCTGAAGCCGACGGTCTGCTTCCGGCAGGCGCCAACTGCACCCGCTGCAGCGGAACCAAATTCAAGAAGGAAATGGACATCCTGGACGTCTGGTTCGAGTCGGGTTCCAGCTATCTGGCGCTGCGGGCCGCCGAACCCGAATACCCTCCCGCCTCCGATCTCTACCTGGAAGGCGGAGACCAGCATCGCGGGTGGTTCCACTCTTCCCTGCTCTGCACGGTCGGCGTCGAAGGCCATGCCCCTTATCGCCACGTGGCCACCGTGGGGTGGACGCTAGATGAAAGCGGCCAGGCCATGTCGAAATCTCGCGGCAACGACGTCGATCCGGTTGACATCGCCGACCGCATGGGCGGTGAGATCGTCCGCCTGTGGGTCGCCTCCGTTGATTTCCGCGAGGACGTGGTCGGCTCGGAACGCCTGATGCAGGCGGTCGCGGAAAACTACCGCAAGATCCGCAATAACCTGTTCAAGAACGCTCTCGGCAACCTCTACGACTTCGATCCGTCCCGCAACGGCTTGCCGTTCGAAAAGCTCGATCCGCTCGACCAGTACATGCTCCGCCGGACCTCCGCGATGGCGACCGACGTGGTCCGCTGGTATGAGGAGTTCGCCTTCCACAAGATCTACCAGCGTGTGCTGAACTTTTGTGTGGTAGATCTGAGCGCCTTCTACTTCGATGTGCTGAAGGATCGCCTCTACACCTACGGGCCCAATTCAGCCGGCCGCCGGGCTGCGCAGACTACCATCTGGCGCATCCTTGAAGCCTCGGTCCGCCTGCTCGCCCCCATCCTGAGCTTTACCTGCGAGGAAGTCTGGGGCTACCTGCCAAAGGTGCCGGGACGCCCGGCGAGCGTGCACCTGGCACAGTTCCCCACGCGCGAGGAGATCCTGGGCAGCGCCGACGTCCCCGAGAATCCAAGGGATCTCGACGATTGGACGACGCTCGTAGGAGTCCGGGAGCAGGTGCTCAAGGCCTTGGAGGAAGCGCGCAACGCCAAGCAGATCGGTAAATCGCTCGAGGCCGAGGTTATGATTTCGACGAGCGATCCGGTCTATTCCGTGCTGGCTCGGCACGCTGACCAGTTGCGCTACCTCTTCATCGTGTCCGCGGTGACGCTAGAAGAGAAAACCGCGGGCAACGGCACCGGATCCGTAGCCGTGCATGTGAGCAAGGCAGATGGCCGCAAGTGCGAGCGCTGCTGGAACTACTCGATCCGCGTGGGAGAATACCGCTCCTATCCTACGGTCTGCGAACGCTGCAGTGCGGTTCTGAAGGAACTGGAAGGCGGGTCAGCGACCTCGCCGGAGTCATGACAGTCGGGGGCGACATGCGCAAGTATTCGTTTCTCATCGCCGCCATCGTCATCGTACTCGACCGCGGAGCGAAGTGGGCGGTCGAGCGAAACATCTCGCTCCACGACTACGTCCAGATCATTCCCGGTTTTTTCCGTCTTGCGCACGTCGAAAATCGCGGCGCCGCCTTCGGCCTCTTCTCCGATTCGCCGTCGGAGTGGAAGATCGCGACCCTGATCCTGTTTTCCGTCATCGCCTTGGTCGTGGTTTCCGCGCTGCTTTGGAGAAACAGCCACTCGATGACCACCACCGGGGTGGGCCTGTCCTTGATTCTCGGTGGCGCTGTGGGCAATCTCTGGGATCGCCTGGCTAATGGCCATGTCACCGATTTCCTGCTGTTCTACATCGGCTCCTATCAGTGGCCCGCCTTCAATGTGGCCGACAGTGCCATTGTGGTGGGGGCAGCGCTGCTGGTGTTTGAGATTTTGTTGGCCAAAGAAACCGACCGCCAAAAAGTGCCCAGACAAACCAGTTAAACTGGGGTCATGACTGCCAACTCGCCCAACTCCCTGGCCCACGCGTCGTCTGCCTACCTGCGTTCGGCCATGCACCAGCCCATCCGCTGGTACGAGTGGGGAGAGGAGGCGTTCGCGGTGGCGCAGCGGGAAAACAAGCCCATCCTGCTCGACATTGGCGCCGTCTGGTGCCATTGGTGCCACGTGATGGATCGCGAGTCCTATGACGATCCCGAGCTGGCACAAATCGTCAACCAAAACTTCATCGCGGTGAAGGTGGACCGCGACGAGCGGCCTGACATCGACAGCCGTTACCAGGCGGCGATCAGCGCCATCAGCGGGCAAGGGGGCTGGCCGTTGACCGGGTTCCTGACCCCCGACGGCAGGCCGTTCTATGGCGGGACCTACTTTCCTCCCCAGGATGGGTACGGACGGCCAAGCTTCCGGCGCGTCCTCATGTCCATTGCTGACGCTTTTCGCGCGAAAAACACCGACGTCATGGAACAAGCGACCTTGGTGGAAAGCGCCATGGCGCGGGCGGAATCATTTACCAGCGGGAAGTTTTCACCGGGGACCATCGAGGTCATTGTGAAGGCGGCACTTGGCAGCTTCGATGCGCAGCACGGTGGCTTCGGACACGCGCCCAAGTTTCCCCACCCTTCGGCGATTGACCTGCTGATTGACCAGTACGCTCGGACCGGGGATGAGCAGTTGCGCCACGTCTTCGCCACCACCTTGGAGCACATGGCCAAGGGTGGCGTCTACGATCAATTGGCGGGCGGCTTTCACCGTTACTCAGTGGACGAGCGCTGGATTGTCCCGCACTTCGAAAAGATGAGCTACGACAACTCCGAATTGCTGAAGAATTACGTGCACGCCTACCAGACTACGGGCGCGGAGTTCTTCGCCGATGTCGCGCGCGACATCATCGGTTGGATGGACGGGTGGCTGAGCGACCGCGAGCATGGCGGGTTCTACGCCTCGCAGGATGCAGACTTTTCCTTGGACGATGACGGGGATTACTTCACCTGGACAGTGGCGGAAACACGGGCTGTGCTGACCGAGGATGAAGCCAAGGCGGCCTGCCTTCGCTATGACATCAACGAAATCGGTGAAATGCACCACAACCCGGAAAAGAATGTGCTTTGGGTGCGGGCCTCCACGGATGAGATTGCCAAGCGGATGGAGACCGAGAGCGCGCAGGTGCGGGCGCTGCTAGAGTCGGCCAAAAAGAAGATGTATGCGGCTCGTCTGCTGCGGCCGACGCCATACGTGGATAAGACTCTGTACGTAGCCTGGAACGGCTTGTGCGTGTCGGCTTACCTAGAGGCGGCCAAGGTGTTGGATCTGGCCCAGGCACGGCATTTCGCCTTGCGGTCTCTCGACCGGCTATTGGCCGAGGCCTGGCGCCCGGAGCAGGGATTGTTGCACGTGGTGACCTACTCCGATCCTGCGGCCCAACGGCGGGAAGTGCCGGGGTTGCTGGATGACTATGCCTTCACCGCCTTGGCTTGCCTGGACGGGTACGAAGCCACGGCTGATCTCAGCTACTTCCAGTTCGCACGCAACATTGCGGACACTATGGTCGAGAAATTTTTCGACCGCGAGGGAGGCGGGTTCTTCGACAGCGAAGCCGCTGCGGATGGCGCCCGGGCACTGGGCGTGCTGTCAGCGCGCCGCAAGCCGTTTCAGGACGCGCCAACTCCCGCAGGGAATCCCTCGGCAGCGATTGCGCTGGTCCGTTTGCACGGCTACACCCAGGACAACGCCTATCGCGATAAGGCAGAGCGGACTCTCGAAGTCTTCGCGGGAATGGCCGAGCCGTACGGACTGTTCGCAGCCACCTATGGCATCGCGGCGGTGCACCTCTCACGGCCGCATACCCAGGTCGTGGTTGTCGGTCAGGGAGAAGCCGCAGCACAGCTCCGCCAGGCGGCGGCTGCACCCTTTGCCTTCAACAAGACGGTGATTGCACTGTCGCCGAACCAGGTGGTGGCCACGAATCTCCCGCCGGCGCTGGCGGAGACGATCCCGCTCCTTCCGGAGACTCGTTCGGGGGAGCCGGCGGCGGTTCTCTGCAGCGATAGGGTGTGCCTGCCGCCCGTGACAAACCCAAGCCATTTAGCCCATGCTTTGGGCCAAGCCCTGCGTAAACCAACCGCCTAAGACATTTCAAACAAGAGCCAAAAAAATGGGGCTGACCCGGTCGAAACGGTCAGCCCACAAACTCAGCCACTTCGTTGTTACCAGCAGGTTACTTTCGTGACCTTGCCCTTCCTGCCTAGTAGTGGCAGTTTGGATTGTGCGGTCCCGGGATGCACGTAGGTAGCGGTCCACCGTCCGGAGCGGGAATTCCGGGGGCGGCGGCAACTACATACGTGCTCACCATTCCGAGCATCAGGACGAACATCCTGACTGCGCGTTTCATGGGTTCTCTCCTTGTCACGTGCGAGCCAGATGAAGGCACCCGCACGTGCGCGCATTATACAAGTAGTGTGGAAGCGCCTTGTCAAAATAATCTTCTCTGCTCCGTACTCCCACCCGAATAAGATCGAATCCAACACTTTGCTGTTCGCGATTTAACAGGCTGGTAGATAAGCATATAAAGCGGGGCTCAGTCGGCACCCTGTGGCCCAACTCGCAACCCTACCACCAAGTTGGAATAGCAGCGCAGAGGAGCAGTATTTCCTGGGGCGAGTGTCTTGAGGCAAAGCGAACCGAGGACGAGCGTTGCGTCCGATCAGCTAGTCAAATCCGACAGCCTTGTCCAGACTCGTGTGAGGCAGGGTACGCGGCGTGTAATCGACGCATGGCCTATCGGAGTAAAAGGGGGGGGCGGAAAATTGCTAGCGGCGCGAGCTCGCCTCCTGGGGCGAACCGAGGAGGCCGCGCTTGGAGCGATCGGTCTCGGACTCCGAATGGGCTTGATCGGTTGCCGAAGGCTCCCGGTGGGCCCGCGAAAGAGCACGCTCCACCATGCTCTCGAACATGGGAATAAGAGATTCCGGAGCGTGAGGATGTTGAATGTCGTTGAGACTTACCTCCCAACGTTTCGGACGAAACGTGTTGGCGGCAACTTCCCGCGCCGGGCTCCTCGCCAAGACGTAAACAAGCCAGGTCACGATGGCGAGGTTGTAGGTGGCCATGTTGAGCAGGCTTTGTGCGATGAGGCTAAATTCCACATGGCCGACGCGCAGCGCGACCAGGAGCAGTTCCACGCCGGCGAAACCGCCGAAGCCGAGGGCGATGCCGAAACTCTTCTGCCGCCAGGTGATGCCCAGATAACGGGAGAAGACCAGCAGAAACAACACCAGACCACACTGCACGACACGCACGCTCCGCTGCAAGGTGAGAACCCCTTGCTCCATCGGAGTGGTGACGTCTGATGGTGTGGAAGCCGCCACCACCCCCGCCACCAGCATCATCACCAAGCCGGCCCACTTGAACAGTACCGTGCCCAGATCCCGGAGGGTGTGGTAAGGGCGGAATACATCCAGAAATACTTCATGCAGCACCCGGAAGCCTAGGACGATGCTTACCGCCGTGGTTACCCAGTACGTATAGAAGAACCAGGTCAGAGATCCCCACTGATGGATCGGAAAAATCAGAGCGAAGATGGCAATTTGCGCGACGATGTAGGCAAAAAAGACGGGGAAGGTGCGATGCAGCTGGCGCCAGACCATGGCCGCCGTCACCCCGGCTAGCAATACCGGATGCGCAAACCACAGCAGGTAATACGCGAGTTTGGTGGCTGGACTCATCAACCCGTTCTTGCCATCCCCCGGCACACCAAGGCGTGCGGAGGAATCCCACCCCGACACTCCTCGAGCTTGAACCCTTCCAAGGTATCAGCTTGGCCCGAAGGATCAATGCACCAAAGTAACCGTCGGTAACCGTTACCAGGTTGACCGGCCAACTTTTCAGCGGAACCGCCTTGGTCTGTGCTGGCGACAGGGGGCACTGCGGGTTCTCACGCCGACGAACTTGGAATCGGCTTACGCAGAGTGGATATATGCGCGCATCATGCGCACCTCGTCGTCCTTGGCGCTCAGATCATGGAGAATGAGATCGCGCAACGACACCATCCCCGCCAGGCGTGGGCCTTCGCAAATAGGCAGATGGCGGAAGCCATGGCGCCGCATCAATTCCAGGCAGGTTTCGATGCTCTCCCCAGGGCTGACGACGAAAGGCTCCCGCGTCATCACTTCGGTGATGTTGGTTTGCGCCGGGTCACGGCCCTCAGCCACCACACGGCGCATAAGATCGCGCTCAGAGAAGACACCGACAAGGGCTCCCTCCTCGAGCACGGGGACCGCGCCGATGTTGCGCTCTACCATGACGCGCACTACTTCTAATACGCTCTGATGGGTATCGACCTGGCAGATTGTCTGCTTTTTCACGAGATCGCAGATGCAAGCCATCCTGCACCTCCGCAGCGGGGCAACTCCCCCGGGCCTCGGAACAGCCCCTTTGCCGCGGAGTATACGCCGAAACGCAAGCCTCCCGGCAAGCAAAATTTCGCGAATTGCGCCAAATACGGCAAATTCCCCCGTCCTTTACCGCCGTCAGCGCGGGCGTGACAGCTTGCGGAGGGCAGGCGCCCGTTCGGCCGCATGGCCGGCCCGGTCTGCCAGGAAAATAATGTAGGAGCAGTTCCACAGTGCGCTGGGAATACTCCCTCGGGAACGCGTTGTCAACACGATGTGGTAGTCGCCGGAGGGAACCAGAGTATCAATCACCGAGGCAGCCACCTGGGGCTCGATCAGGGCCAGAAAGCCTAGAAAGGCATACACGTCAGAACTCCCCTGGTATCCGGGGGCGAGGAAGGAAATGTCCGCGTTCTCGAGGCTGAAGTGCCAGGCCAGCGACGCGGCCAGCGCGACCGCGCGCTCGTAGCCCTCCGCCGCCAGCACGCCGGGTGCGGGATTGTCGAAGACCAACTGGAACCGGCGCTCGTCCTCGCGGCTGAATTCGCGAACCTTCAGCGAGCCGGACTTGGCGGTGGCCTTCCAATCCACGTGGCGCGCCGAATCCTCCGGCATGTGTTCGCGGATGCGGTACAGATCGTAGCCACGCCCGCGAACGAAAGTCTCCAGCTCACCTGTAATCATGGGCAGGATCTCGAGAAACTCGTCCGTTGCCTCCACCGGTGGATACACCAGCACGCTGCGCAGGAGAGCAAGGCGACGCGTCTTGGTCAAGAAGGCGAAGGGGAAACGCGTGGCCAAACCAAAGCTACCTTCCAGGTAGCGACCGCGGTGGGGGAAGCGGAGTTCCAGATCCGCGATTCGTTCGTCGCCGGGACCGAGGTAGGGGAAATAGGCGGAGCCCTCGAAGAATCCCTGGGGCTGAGGAGAGCGAGGCACGCGCCGCAGCTGTCGGTCGGGCAGACGAAGCCACTGCCGCTCCGGCGGACGTTTCTCCGGAAACCCGAAAACGGTTGGTTCCCAGACCCATCGTTTGCCGGGCACCGGTCGCTTCGAAGGCAGCACATGGATCGACAGCGCCGGAAGCCAGCGGCGCGGGTTGTGCAACACGATGTGCCCCATGACCGGTTGCCGTGTGAATACGTGCTCCGGCACACGCACATCCAGTTCGAGCTCTCGCAGAACGACAGCCGATGCGATCCCGGAGACCAAGATCGCGGCTAGCAGGGTTGCGACCACGATATATAAGAGATTGTTGCCCGTGTTGAGGGCCGCAATGCCGATGACTAACGTCAACAGGACATAGACCAACCCTACCCGGGTAACATCGTAGTCGACTGCATTGCGCAGACGTTCCGCAGCCACGCGGCGGGCCAGATAGGGCACCGTCGTCAGTCCAACCATGGTCGCCAGGATCAGGGCAGCGGAGGCGAGAATCAGGGTGGCCCAGAGATCGCCGGACTTCCGGGATACGGTGGAGAAGAGGGCAGACGCGAAGGCCAGGGCCAGGCCGACGAGGGCCATTAAAAACTTAAGCCAGACCTCGGCCGCTCGCGGCCGAGCAGGTTTCCCTCTTTCACCTCGTCCAGTCTCGCCTGCTCGCTCGAAAACTGCCATACGGTTCCCCGGGCCTGAGGCTAGCACTTGCTGGCCACAGCGGCAATGTTGCCGAAGCCGGACCCGCACCTTTCGTAACAAACGGCTCTAGGCATTCGGAGGATCGCTGCCTCCAACCTTCGGCCGATCGTCGTGGTGGAGTTGGCGCTCCCGGCGGCGCCGCCAACCCCACAACACGAAAATCAACAGCGCCGCCAGCGCCCCCGCCATGAGGTTGAGCCGCTTCACGTAGTGGAGCAACTGCTCCCAGTGTTCGCCGAACAGGAAACCGATGGCGGAGATAACACTCACCCAGACGATGGCGCCTAGCAGGTTAAACAGCGCGAACTTTTTCCACGACATGCGCAACACGCCAGCCAGTGGACCGGCCACGATGCGCAGGCCAAACAGGAAGCGGGCGAAAAAGACGGTCACCGCCCCATAACGTTGGAAGAGGCGCTCGCCGCGCGCTACGGCCGGTCGAAACGAGGAAAGGATTCCCAGGTAGCGTTCCAGAAGCGGGCGCCCTCCGCGATATCCGATAGCGAAGCCGAGGTTGTCGCCCAGCACGGCGGCACACACCCCCACCATGATGATGTAAGGCAAGGTGAGTTCCTGCTCGGAGTAGGCGAGGAAACTGGCCAGCAGCAGGATGGTTTCACCCGGAACCGGCACGCCGGCGTTTTCCAGCAGCAGGGCCACGCCCACCGCCCAATAACCGTACTGCGCCAGATATCCGCGAAGAACCTCGAGGATCGCTTCTGCCATTCCCGAGCCGCTCAGGCTTGGAAAGATCATATCGTGGCAACTCGGAGACATTCCCAAAGGGCGGGTCAGCGGCGTCCCTTTGTTCCTCCTCTAGTCCGCCGGCGATTTCTTCAGAAACGAAGCACGGCAGCGTCGAACTCCTCGGCTACCTCCTTATAGGGTAGTGGCTGGCTCCGGGAGGAAGTTCAGCGTTCGGCGTTGGTAAGGCCGGGAATAACCTCCGGGAATGGGCGTGTTAGCTCTCAAGGCAGATTTTCTTGGGAGCGAGACAACTTTTACCCGCCCCGCGGACTCTATCGAAAGGTTATCGCTTCTGTCGCTTCTGTGTGCTGGGGAGCTCCGGCTCCCCCTTTTTTCTTGCGGGTCTCTGTTTCCCAACAGCCCCGGCGTTACCGCCGCTTCTTGCCTAGGAACTTGCGCAGCACACGGATGCCTTTGTCCACGTGTTGTTCCTGCAACAAGAAAGGTGGCAGGAAGCGAACCACCGTGTCCTGCGTACTGTTGAACAGGACACCCTGGGCGAGCGCCTGCTCGACGATGGGGCGGCTTGGGATCTCCAAATCGATGCCTTGAATGAAGCCGCGGCCTCGAACTTCCTTCGCCGCAGCATAGCGTTCCACCAAGAGCCTCAACTCTTGGTTCAGGTAAGAGCCGACCTTGCGCACGTTGTCGAGCAGGTTCTCATCTTCGACGATGGCCAGGTACTCGAGGCCCACGCGGCACGCCAGAGGGCCACCGCCGAACGTCGTCCCATGCTGTCCGGGAGAGATGGCCGACGCAAACTCCTCGCGCGAGAGGAAGGCACCAAGGGGAAGACCGGCGGCAAGGGGCTTGGCAATAGCTACGATGTCGGGCTTTACCCCGAAGGACTGGAAGGCGAATAGATCTCCGGTGCGGCCCAGGCCACACTGAATCTCGTCGAAGATGAGGGCAGCGCGATGGCGGTCGGCGAGCGTTCGGCATTCCTGGAGGAATTCCATCGAACATTCGTATATCCCGCCCTCGCCGAAGATGGGCTCCAGCACGATCGCGCAGGTGTTGTCGTTCACGGCCGTCCGCAAGGCGACCACGTCGTTTCGCGGAACGAATGTGACTTCTTCCAGCAAGGGCTCAAAGCCTTTGCGGTATTTGTCCTGTCCCGTCAGTGACATCGCACCAAAGGTACGCCCGTGATAAGAACCCTCGAGGCTTACCAGCCGGCATTTTTCCCTGCCTCCGGTTCGGTGGCCTGCGAGCCGTGCCAGTTTGATCGAGCCCTCGATGGCCTCAGTGCCGCTGTTGGAAAAAAACACGCGGTCCAATCCGGAGAGACGGGCCAGCTTTTCCGCCAACCTACCCTGGTACTCGTGGTAGTAAAGATTGGAAATGTGGACCAAGCGAGCTGCCTGTTCGCGAATGCTACGCACGATCCGTGGGTGCCCGTGACCGAGCGCATTTACTCCGATGCCAGACACTAGGTCAAGGTACCTCTTCCCCTGCACATCAAATAGGAAGACGCCCTTTCCCCGTTCAAAAGCAATGGGATAGCGGTTGTAGGTCTGGAGGAGGAACTTCCGCTCGCGTTCAACAATCTCAGCAAAGTCGATCATATGGGAGTGCCGGTGATTCTACCCCGTCGGAGCCTGTGAAGGATGCATCGAGGTCAGATCTGTTCAAATAGTTGCAACACCTGCTTTCGAAGGCTGCATACGAAATCCGAGAGAATCCTTCCAAAAGACATATCGCAGATTCACAAGTGGCTCTATAATCGTGGAAGTCGCTTTGTTTAAGCTAGTTAGCGTCGCTGACAAGTTCCTTATCATGGCCCCCAAGTTGCTAAGTTTCGATCGAAGCCCAGGACCAGCACGCGCGTGGGAGTCAGTACCGGTATCCCTAGACATGAACAGGGACTTCCAAATTCGCTTCACCGCCGGGTTGCTGATTCTGCTCACAGTGACAGCCTGCGTTTTCGCATGGATCAACTTCCAGAAGGAACGCGAGTTCCCGGTTCCCGAGGACGGCGTCTGGTGGGTGGAACGTGGCGGCCACCTGTACGCGGAGAGGGTCGCCTCGGGCGGACCGGGTGCCCAAGCAGGTATTAAGCAGGGCGACGAGCTGCTGGCGGTGAATGGGCGAGAGGTCAAGAACGCCCCTGCGCTGGAACGACAGCTGTACCTGTCCGGGGTGTGGACCAAGACCACCTATTCGTTGGTGCGGCAATCGATCGCCGTGGACTCGACCGTCTTTCTGGTGCCCGCGGACCGATCGCTGAACGACTGGCTGCGCTTGATCGCGCTGATTTATCTGGGCATCGGCATCTACGTGCTGCTGCGGCGCTGGACCGCTCCGGGGTCCACGCATTTCTACATCTTCTGCCTGGTTTCCTTCGTTTTCTATTCGTTCCACTACACCGGCAAGCTGAACGCTTTCGACTGGGCGGTTTACTGGAGCAACGTTCTCGCCTGGCTGTTGCAGCCCGCCCTGTTCCTGCACTTTGTGCTGACCTTCCCGGAGAAACGCGCTTTCGTGCGCAAGCACTCCTGGGCATTGGGACTGGTTTACCTGCCGGGTCTGGTGGTTCTTACGGTTCACGTGCTGGCCTTCCGATTCCTGCAAGCAACGGAGCGCCTGCGCTGGAATCTGGACCGGCTGGAGTTGTTCTACCTGATGGTGTATTTCGTGGCCGCGGCCGGAGTGCTCTGGTACAGCTACCGCCGGGCGAGCACTCCCATCCTGCGGCAGCAGCTCAAGTGGTTGACGCGCGGGACCGCCCTCGCGATCGCGCCTTTCACCCTGTTCTACATTCTGCATTACCTCGGATTGCCCACACCCTTCATCAAGATCTCGGTGCTGTCGCTGGGGCTGCTTCCGCTGACCTTCGGCTATGCCATCTTCCGCTACCGCCTGATGGACGTGGATCTCATTTTCAAGCGCGGCATGGTGTACGCCTTGGCGGCGGCGGCCGTGGTCGGGCTCTACTTCGCGCTGGTCGTAGGCGTCGCCGAGTTCGTCCACACCCAGATTCCGAGCACCGGTCCGCGGGGGCTGATCCTGGCGATCGTGGTGACGGCGCTGTTATTCGACCCGGTGCGCCGCTGGATTCAGGATGGCATAGACCAGTTTTTCTACCGCACCCGCTTCGACTATCGCAAAACGCTGGTCGAATTCGGACGCGAACTCAGTTCGGAAACCGACCTGGACAAGATGCTCAGTTCGATCGTGGACCGGCTGTCGCGGACCCTAGCGGTCGACCGAGCTGCAATTTTCCTGGCGACGGGCGAGAAGGCCGACCAGTTCGTTCTGGCCAAGTCCTTCGGCATGGCGCACAGCGGCGAGCTGGACCTGAGTTTCCTGAATACTCACCGCCCGGCGATGGAAACGGCCGGACACCTCTTCTTCGACAATACCCACCAGGTGCCACGCGAGACGCCGCGCTGCCAGGCGAGCATTGCCCAGCTCGACCTGAACTATTACCTTCCCTGCCAGGTGCAGCGGACGGCCGTCGCCCTGCTCGGCCTGGGCAAGACTACCGAAGGGGATTTCCTGACCAGCGAAGACGTGGAGTTGCTGGAGACATTGGCCGGCTACATCGGAATCGCCATTCAGAATGCCCGTCTTTACGCTTCGCTGGAGCGGAAGGTGGCCCAGTACGAACGCTTGAAAGACTTCAACGAGAACATCGTGGAGTCCATCAACGTCGGGGTGATTGCGGTGGACTTGGAGGAGCGGATCGAATCCTGGAACGCCCAGATGGAGGTCATGTATGCTCTGCCGCGCAGCCAGGCCTTGGGCAGGTCGCTGACCAATATCTTCCCCATAGAATTCAACGAGGAATATTACCGAGTCCGCCAGAATCCCGGGATCCACAACCTGTACAAGTTCCGTCTCAAGACCCCCACCGGCGAGATGCGCATCATCAATGCTGCCATTGCACCCCTGGTGACGCGGAAGTTCAACGTGATCGGGCGGCTGATCATCCTGGACGACATCACCGAGCGCGTGGACCTCGAAGCCCAGCTCTCCCAAGCCGACAAGCTCTCCTCGATCGGCTTACTGGCCGCGGGGGTGGCGCACGAGGTGAATACCCCCCTGGCCGTGATCTCCTCCTACGCGCAAATGCTTGCCAAGCAACTGCACTCCGATCCGCAAAAGGCGGATCTGCTGGAGAAGATTACGCGGCAGACCTTCCGTGCTTCGGAAATCGTCAACAACCTCCTCAATTTCTCGCGCACCAGCGGCACCGAGTTTGCGGCGGTGGATGTCAACAAGGTGATCACCGACACGCTGGCTCTGCTCGAGCACCAGTTCCGCACCGCGCGGGTCAGGGTTGAAGACGATCTGAGCGCCGGCCTGCCCCCCATCCAGGGCAACACCGGGCGACTGCAGCAGGTCTTCCTTAACCTTTTTCTGAACGCCAAGGACGCGATGCCGGGCGGCGGCACGCTGCGTGTGGTCACCTCCAACGGCAGCGGTGTTCGCGTGACCGTCTCCGACAGCGGCGCCGGCATTGCTCCCGAGCACATCCACCGCATCTACGATCCGTTTTTCACCACCAAAACTTCCCCGCACCATGGCCTGAAGCGCGGCACCGGCTTGGGTCTTTCCGTCACCTACGGAATCATTCAAGAGCACGCGGGGCAGATCCGGGTTGAAAGCCGGCCCGGCGAGGGAACGACGTTTTACTTGGATTTCCCCCTGACCAGGAAGGCCGTCAATGTCTGAAGCTGTCGCCATCATGCGGAACCGGTTGCACGAGCCCTCCGCCTCCTCGGGTTCGGTGCTCATCATCGATGATGAGGCGGGGATCCGCGAATCCCTGCACACCTTGCTGGAGATTGAGGGGTACGAGGTGGAGTCGGCAGGTACCGGAAAAGAAGGCCTGGCCCGCATCGCCGAACGCCCCTTCGACCTGATTCTCCTCGACCTGGCCCTGCCGGACCGCAATGGCCTGGAGCTGTTGCAGGACATTCGCAACCAGGACCCGCAGCTCTCGGTGGTCATGATCACGGCTTACGGCACCGTCGAGAACGCGGTGCGAGCCATGCAGTCGGGCGCCACCAACTTCATCCAGAAGCCCTGGGACAACGAGAAGCTGCTGGCCGACGTGCGCGCCGCGGTGGCTCGGCACCGGGCGGAAGAAGAGAACGTCCAGCTCAAGCGCGCCCTGAAACAGCGCTACAACTTCGAGAACATCGTGGGCAAGAGCGAGGTGATGCTGAAGATCCTCGATCTGATTGCCCAGGTCGCCCCCAGTCGCTCCACCGTCCTGCTTCAAGGCGAGAGTGGCACGGGCAAGGAACTTATTGCCAAAGCCATCCACCTCAACTCGCCCCGCCGCGACCATGCCTTCGTCCCCGTCAACGCCGGTTCCATGCCTCCGGACCTACTGGAATCCACGCTTTTCGGGCACGTCAAGGGTGCATTCACCAGCGCCATTACCTCCAAGAAGGGCTTGTTCGAGGTGGCCGACCGTGGGACCCTGTTCCTTGATGAAATCGGTACCATGGGTTTGGATACCCAGAGCAAGATCCTCCGCGTGCTGCAGGATCGCCGTTTCATGCACCTGGGCGGCGTGCACGAAATCCAGGTCGACGTGCGCATCATCGCTGCCACCAACGTGGACCTGAAGCAACTGGTCCGGGACGGTAAGTTTCGCGAAGACCTGTTCTACCGCCTGCACGTGATCACCATTGACTTGCCCGCGCTGCGCCAGCGCAAGGAAGACATCCCGCTGTTGGCCGAGCACTTCCTCAACAAGTACTGCGAGGAAAACGGGAAGCCGCCGCTGCGCATCACGCCCGAGGCCCTGCGGCCCTTGTTGGGCTACTCCTGGCCGGGCAACGTACGGGAACTGGAGAACGTCATCGAACGTGCGGTCGTGCTCTCGGGGGGATCTGAAATCGGAGCTGACCTGTTGCCCGATCCCATCGCCGGTCGGGGATCCACATTCCCCTTGCTCGAGCACCGTCCCGACGCCTCTCTCTTCGACATCCTCGAAGACTGCGAACGCCGCATCATCACCGACATGTTGGAGAAGTGCGGCTGGAACCAGACCGAGGCTGCGGAACGCTTCCGCGTTCCCTTGTCTACCCTCAACCAGAAAATCAAGCGCCTGAATATCGAGATCCGGAAGAAAAATCGGGACTAGATCGCCCTCCGTCCGCCGGCCTGGTTCTTAAGCAGCCAAGGCACGGACGCCAGTCCCTGCGACCTAAGCTGAAGCCTGCTCTGTTATAGTTCCGACAGGCACCACGGAGCGAGCTATGGCGGCAGGCGACTTCCTGAGCGACATCGAACTCATCTCCCCTGCGGAGTTTGTCAAGAAAAAGATTCAGTCTGTACAAGAATATTCCCTGCTAGCTTTCCACTCGCTGCTTAACCTGTTCCGCCGACCGCGCTACATTGCGGACATGACCCAGCAGGCCGACTTGATCGGCTTTGGCTCGTTGCCCATCGTGCTGGCGGCCGTGTTCTTCACCGGAGCCGCGGTCGCGCTCAACAGCGCCACCACGCTCAGCCGCTTCGGGGCAACGAGCGTGATCGGCCAACTGGTCTCGATCAGCATCGTGCGAGAACTCGGCCCCGTGCTCGCCGGACTGGTCGTGGCCGGGCGGAACTCATCCGGCATGGCCAGCGAACTGGGCTCCATGATCGTAACGGAGCAGATTGACGCCATGCGCGCTCTGGGCACCGATCCCATAAAAAAGCTGGTGACGCCGCGCGTGATTGCCACCATCGTCATGATGTTTTTTCTGACGATTCTCGGCGACCTGCTGGGTTTGACCGGGGGCAGCGTGGTAGCCAGCCTGCTCCTGCACATGGATGCTCACGCCTACTGGAGCAGCGCCTGGCAGACCCTGGAATTTTCCGACGTCTTCATGGGCCTGGTCAAACCCCTGGTTTTCGGCTTTATCATCGCCACCATCGGTTGTTACTACGGATTGTCCACCAAGGGTGGGACTCAAGGCGTCGGTCGCGCGACCACCGAGGCGGTGGTGGCCGCAATGATCCTGATCATCGTCGTCGATGTCTTCGTGACCAGGTTCCTGATGGTGGTGTTGGGAAGCTGAGGGAACCTCTCTTACACATGTCGGCTCCGACTTTACCCCTCGAAACCCCAGCCGCCGTGACCCGGGATCCGGCGGAAGACGCGATCGTCTTTCGTGACGTGCACATGGCGTTCGAAAACAACCTGGTGCTCGACGGCATTTCCTTCCGCTTACAGCGTGGCGAGACCAAGGCTCTGTTTGGAGTGGCCGGGTCGGGCAAGAGCACCATCCTCAAGCTGGCGCTGGGACTGTTGAAGCCCGACCGCGGCGCCATCTACGCGCTAGGCCAGGAGGTGAGTGAGATGCGGGAGGAGGAGCTCTTCGCTCTGCGCCGCAAGCTGGGGATCGTGTTCCAGGAGAGCGCCCTGTTCGACTCGCTGACCGTGCACGACAATGTGGCGTACCGACTGATGGAAGAACGGAATCTTCCCGCCGAGGAACTCGAGCAAAAAGTACGTGAAGTCCTGCGCTTCGTAGAGCTGGAGCACACCCTGGATATGCTGCCGGCAGAGCTCTCTGGCGGCATGCGGCGCCGCGTGGCCATCGCCCGAGCCATCATCGATGAACCCGAGGTCCTGCTCTACGACTCTCCGACTGGCGGGCTCGACCCGGTGACCTCAAACACCATCATCGAGCTGATCGTGAAGCAGCGCGACGTCTACAAGACCAGTTCCCTGCTGGTGACGCACCGCTTACAAGATGCCTTTACCATGGCCACGCACCGTTTTGACCGGCAGACAAATCAGATGCGGGCGCTGCCTCCCGGGGGCAAGACGGAAGTGCCGATGAGTTTCCTGCTTCTCCGCGACGGCAAAATCATCTTCGATGGCGACCTGCACGCCCTTGCCCACAGCTCCGACGAGTACATCCGGGAATACATTTCCTAGAGAAATGCCGCGCTGCGGATCGCTGGCCGATCCCCTTACCGCGGGCTACCCCTGGGCTTCGCGCCAGCCTTTTGTGGGAGCCCATCGGGCCGGAGTTTCGGGCTCCTCTCTCCTGCTTTTCCGGTTCTTGCCCTCAGCGTGCGCGACTTCGCCGGAATCAAGCTTGGATGCTCGCTTCTTCTCTACCGGGATCGCAGCCCGCTCGTGCCGGCACTCATGCCCGTGATGCGATACCGCGGGCCGGGCCGGGGGCCAGGGGATGCAGCGTTCAGCCGGCTTTCGCCAGTTTCTCGGCCCGCGCCTGGCGCACGAGGTCGACGTTCCGGGAGACCTGCTTATAGCGCTCCCGGCCTGCCCGGCTGCGAGCCATGGCCTCGAGATTGGCGAGAAATGTGGGATTCTGTAGTTTTTCCCGTATCTCCTTGAGGAAGGGCTCCAGCTTGGCGTAGACGAAGAACATCTCTCCGCAGAAACTGGCTTCGAAGAACAGGTCCTCGCTCAGCACTCCATGCTTCACGAAGGAAGAGGCGATGTTCCAATATCCGATGACCTGCCGGAACCAGGCATTCTCCTGGGTGTCAATGGCTCGCTGGATCTTGACAACGTCGTCGGCGCTCTGTGGCCAGAAGGTCGTCGTCCACCAGTGGCGGGCTTTACGAATCTCGGCTTCGCGGCGGGCCTCGTAGAGCTTGAGAATCAGGTCGGCATCCGCGTGAGTGGCTTTTCGAGGCATCAGTCGGCTCCTTGCGTTTGCGATCTTATACTGCCCTGCGGAAACCGCTGGCAACGGCGCCCGCCGTAGTTTGCAGAATCATTCGGACGGGACAACACCAGCGGCGAAAACGCCGCAGGGATTTTGTGCAACTCCCGGGTTGGCTGGGCAGGACATCCCCCAGGGTACCGTGCCCTTGTACGCCGCCAGGGATAATTTGTTATGCGACCGGCACTTCGACGGGCACCGCGCGCTGGTAATCACACTCCTTTTTAGGACAGGCGATCACCGGGCCATCCTTCAGATTCTTCTCCACCAGGTAATCGTGGCCGCAACTGGGACAGTTCTCCGCAATCGGCTTGTTGGCTGAGGTGAACTTGCACTTGGGGTAGTTCGAGCAACCGTAGAACGTGTTGCCCTTGCGCGCCCGTTTCTCGACCAGTTCTCCGTCCGCGCAAAGCGGACACTTCACACCGATGAAATTCTGCTTAACGTACTTGCAATCGGGATAGCCCGAACAGGCGGTGAACTCGCCATAGCGGCCGTGCCGGATCATCAGGTTGCGGCCACACTTCGGGCAGAGTTCATCCAGGGGGATATCGGGTACCTTCTTGCCCTGGTCGAGGCGGCGCGTGGTCTTGCAGTCGGGATAGCCGGTGCACGCCATGAACTGGCCAAAGCGACCGCGCTTGAGCACCATCACCCGGCCGCAGTTCTCGCAATATTCCTCCTGCGTGGTCTCCTGCATATCGGCCGAATCGAGGTCGGGCAGGTTGATCGGGTTTTCTTTCGTGAAGCTACAGCTCTCGGGGTTGTCCTTGTCGTACGAACTGCAGGCGTAGAAGGAGCCATGCTTACCCCACTTGATAACCAGGGGGGACCCACAGCGCTCGCACTTTTCGTCGGTCGGCTTCTCCATACGCTTGATGTTTTCCATGTGCTTCGCCGCGTATTTGAGGTCCTTGGCGAAGTGCGTGTAGAACTCGGCCATGGCATCGGTCCACTTCTCTTTGCCGTCTTCGATCTCGTCGAGTTCCTCCTCCAGCCGCGCTGTGTAGGCGACGTCGAAAATGTCCTGGAAATTCTCCACCAGCAGATCTGTCACCACCAGGCCGATTTCGGTGGGCACGAACTTGCCGCCGATCTTCTGCACGTACTGGCGCTCCTGGATAGTGCTCAGAATGGTGGCGTAGGTCGACGGCCGTCCGATGCCGCGCTCCTCCATCTCCTTCACCAGCGAAGCCTCGTTGTAGCGCGGCGGCGGCTCCGTGAAATGCTGTTCTGGCCTCAGTCCCTTGAGCATCAGCTTCTGCCCTGCTTCGAGTGGCGGGAGCTTATGCTTCAGCTCCTCGTCCTCTTCGTCCTTGCCTTCCTTAGATTCTTCGTAGACCTTCAGGAAGCCGTCGAACTTCATGACCGACCCGGTCACGCGGAACCAGTAGCTTTCGCTACCCTTGGTCGCATCTATGTCTACCGTCGTCTGGTCAAAGACGGCGGGAGTAATCTGTGATGCCACAAAGCGCTGCCAGATCAGCTTGTAGACCTTGTACTCATCCTCCTTCACGTACTGTTGGATGGAATCCGGATGCCGGACTGCCGAGGTAGGACGGATGGCTTCGTGCGCCTCTTGCGCGCCCTTCTTCGACTTGAACGTATTTGGCTGCTCGGGGAGATACAACGAACCAAAGTCTTTGCCGATCAGTTCGCGCACCTCGGCCAGCGCTTCGTTCGATACCCGGGTCGAATCGGTACGCATGTAGGTAATGAGGCCGACCAGCCCTTCTTCTCCCAATTCGATGCCTTCATAGAGACGCTGCGCGATCATCATGGTGCGCTTAACGCTGAAGCGGAGCTTGCGGGCGGCATCCTGTTGTAATTTGCTCGTGGTGAAGGGAGGCGCGGGGTTACGACGGCGCTCCTTGCGCTCTACCGAGCGCACCAGCCAGTCCGCTTTTTCCAGGAAGGCCCGGATCTTGTCTGCTTCCTCGCCGTTGGGAACCTCAATCTTCTTTTGCCCTTTGCCCAGCAGTCGCGCATCAAACGCCGGAGGTTTCGCGGCGGTGAGATGAGCATCCATCGTCCAGTACTCGTTCTTCTCGAATCCCTTGATCTCGCGCTCGCGCTCGACGATCAGGCGCAGGGCCACGGTCTGCACCCGGCCGGCAGACAACCCGCGCCGCACCTTGTCCCAGAGCAGCGGGGAGACCTGGTAGCCCACCAGGCGGTCCAGTACGCGGCGCGCCTGCTGCGCGTCGACCAGGTTGCGGTCGATCTGCCGCGGGTGTTCAAATGCCTCGCGCACCGCTCGCTGCGTGATCTCGTTAAAGGTCACGCGCTGGATGCGAAGGGCGGCTGCATCCTCTTTTTTCTTCTTCTTTTTGTTCCGCTCCCCGTTGCCCCCCAGTTCGTCGGCCAGGTGTGCCGCGATGGCTTCGCCTTCGCGGTCCGGGTCGGGTGCAAGGTAGATGTTGTCCGCCCTCCCCGCCAGCTTCTTGAGCCGGGCCAGAACCTTCTCCTTGCCTGGAATGACGATGTAATCGGTGCTGAAGTCGTTCTCGATGTCGACGCCCAGCGTGCTCTTGGGCAGGTCTTTCACGTGGCCGAGCGAGGCCTCGACCGTGAACCCCTTTCCCAGATACTTCTGGATGGTTTTCGCCTTGGTCGGCGATTCGACAATAACTAAACCTTTAGACAATGGATCCTTCTATCCCTCGTGGTTTTAACTGAAACTAGCATGAGTTGGCAAATTTGCGAAGATTACCGCCCGCGAGTTTTGAGCTGGGAGCTTCGAGCGATCTGCTACGACCCGTCTGCACTGCGCGTCAGCCTAGGTACGCCCCATCGGCTGCGGGCTTCGAATCAGGGAAGTCAACATCCGCCGCGCTTTGTCCACGGAGAATTCTAAACTCTTTGCCAGGCAACAGGGCGAGATACTTCGCCGGGTGATACCCCAACTCCGGAGCCGATAGGCGGGGAACCGGGCGACCATCCCATCCGATCTTCTCCCGCAGCCCTCTGCAATCATTGCGCCGATCGAGGAAACCAAACCGCGAATCCGGACGTCAAGCGCGATTCTTCTCTGGGAAAGGCTCGCGTCGCTTTGCTCAATCTCCCACCCCTCTCGCGCGCCTTTGCCCATACTCCCAGACCTAGAAAGGTGTCCTCGCTGGCTCTCAGCTCGCTACGGGTGAGCGCCCAACTCAGAAGCTCTTCACAACATTCTTCCGCGGCATCCGCACCCCTCCCCACCAGCTCCAGTTGAAACCCCGCCGGGAAAATCTCGGAGGACGACATCTCCCCCTCCAGCCGTTCTACAATGGCGTCGATGTGGTGGCTGCGTCCGCCTTAGGGCGAAGAAAGACTTTGCTGATGAGGGGTAGCATTGAATCCGCTCGGAATAGAGATGCCGTTCCCCCCGCCTGGGATTCATCGCCAGCCGCGGGAGTCAGCGCAAGCCGCACATTTTCTGGGAGTTCCCGTCTGCCCAGGTCGCCACCCGCGTCCCGTCTGCTGGAACGAAAGCATCTTCGGCCCCAGAAATTCCTATTGGTCAGGTTGCCCGGCACCGCCAAGCCAAGACCTCCCGATTCTGCTCCTACGCGCACCGTCGCCCAAGGCTTACTTGGCGGCTTCCACCACCAGAACTCCAAAAACTCTCATGCCGCTGATGATGCGGTTGCGGACGGGGGAAGTTCGGCGGCAGCGGAGTCCTTAGGATGCAGAACGTCGAAAGATCACCGTCAGGAGCAAGGCACACCGCTTTGCTAAAATTGAGCATATCTATGAACCGTCTTCGTATTTCCGCCATTTCCTATCTGAATACTGTTCCGTTAATGTGGGATTTTGAGCATGGATCCGCGGGAACGGATTTCGAGATCTCCTACACCGTGCCCTCGGTCTGCGCTGCCGCGCTGCGCACTGCCACCGCCGACATCGGTATCATCCCCGTGGCGGCTTACGCGGAGATTCCTGGCCTCTTCATCCTGCCGGGAGTAGCCATTGCGGCCCGGCGCGCGGTGCGCTCCATTCTTCTGGTCTGCAAGCTACCGCTCGAGAAAGTCGCCAGCATCGCCCTCGATGCCTCGTCCCTGACCTCAGTCGCCTTGACCAGGGTGTTGTTCGAAAGATGGCTCGGTCGGGGTCGTCGCTTCACCTCCATGGCGCCCGACCTCGACGCCATGCTTCGCGAGCACGACGCTTGCATGGTCATTGGCGACACCGCCCTGCAGGTCGACCGTACCCGTTACCTCACCTTCGATCTGGCGGAAGAGTGGATTCGCTTCACCGGCAAGCCTTTCGTTTTCGCCTTCTGGGCGGTGCGACAATCGGCGCTCGCCGAGTCCGCCGCAGCGCTCGACCTGACGGCAATCTTCCAGCAGTCCCTGCGGCACGGCCTCGAGCCTCGGAGTCTCGCTACCATCGCCCGCACCTGGGCGCCGCGGCTGCACCTAAGCGAAGATGCGGTGCGCGGCTACCTGACAGAAAATATCCACTATTCTCTGGACCCGGCGTGCCTGGAGGGACTGCGCCTCTTCTATCGCTACGCCGAGGAATGTGGCGCGCTCCCGCCAGCTCCCGCTCTCCAGTTTCTCCCGGCAAGCTCTTCAAAATCCGAGGGTGTGACCGTCGTAACCCCAGCGCCACTCGTAATTTAGCTGAGTCGTATCAGCTTTTTTCACATCAGATTTACTGGCAATTCATCTCAATCGTTTATCTAATCAGCTATGGAAAAACAAACAACCTTGAAGCAATACATCTTTGCCAGTGATTTTGATCAGACCTTGAGCTTCAATGACTCGGGCTATGTGCTGAGCGAAATGCTCGGTATGCCGACGGAAGAATTCGAACGCAAGGCCACCGGCATGGCACGCCTGAACCTGGTGCAGCAGGGTGGTGAGTTGGCTTACCTGTTGCTACACGATCCTGAGTTCCGTACCCGGGTGCGCAAGGAACACCTGCAACAGGTTGGCAAACAGGTCCGACTGAAAGAGAACATCGACCTGCTCCATCGTATCCTCCGCCAGGGAATTGCGGGGAATCAGTTCGAGTTCTACGTAGTCTCCGCGGCGCCGGTTGAGGTCATCCGCGCTGCCCTGGAGAACATCGTGCCCGCCGACCATATCTTCGGCACCCAGCTCCGCTATTCATCCTCAGGCGAAATCGAGGCCATCACGCAGGTCACGGCTGGCTACGGCAAAGTGGCCGTGCTCGATCGCCTGCAGGAGGAACTGCAAATCGGCTCGGACCGCATAGTCTATGTGGGCGACGGCAGTTCCGACGTTCACGTCATGCTGCACGTCAACCGCCGCGACGGCTTCACCATCGCTGTCTCCGAGAACAAGCACCTCGCCCCGATCGCTCGGCGCACCGTGCTCAGCGCCAACGCGCTAGGCGTGCTCATTCCCATCCTCGAGGAAATCGTCGGCTGGAATCGCGCCGAGATCCGCTCGTTCATGGAGTCGCAGGGCTTCCTTATCCAGGAATGGGACAAGGTCTCAACTGATGTGCTGACGATTCGCGACAGTACCGCCTCCGGTCTCCTTAACCCGCAAGCGGAGGCTGCCAGTGCCTAATGAAATCGGATGGGTCGTTACTCTGTCCGGCGACCGGCAGCCATGCGGCTGCCGCCTTGCTGTGCTCGATCGTGACCAGCCTGGCTGGGTTCTCCGCTCGGTGAATAATGCAATCGCCCAATCCCGAGGTCTAGGGGGCTAGCGCGGGACGGATGCTAACCGCCACACTTGCGGCTGTTCGCACCCCTCAGGGACAGCAAGTTTCTCCGTTTCAGGAGGTCCGAGCCGCCGGGATGCAGCCTGTCATCTGACTCCTACAGCCTCGGTGCGAGTATCGGCGTCGATCATCGAGAAACACGCCCCGACAGTTTCGCCGGCGCATCCGATCCTTGGTTTGGCCCAACTCTCTGCCTGGGCTAGAATGAGTCCGAATGGCGTTGACCGAATCGCAAGCCCTCGACCTGTTCCGCTCCGACGACCTCATTGGCATCGGCATGGAAGCAGACGCCCTGCGCCGCCGCCTGCATCCCGAGGGCGTGGTCACCTACATCATCGACCGCAACATCAATTACACGAACTACTGCACCGAGTATTGCACCTTCTGCGCTTTCTACCGCCCGCTCAAAGGCCCCAAAGCCAACGAGGGTTACATCCTGGATTTCGACACCATCTGCGAGAAGATCAGGGAAACCGTCGAACTGGGCGGCACGGGCGTCTTGATGCAGGGTGGCTTGCATCCCGACCTCAAGATCGACTGGCACGAGCGCATGTTACGCGACATCAAGCGACGTTTTCCGCAGATCCACCTGCACTGCTACTCGGCGTCGGAGATCCTGGCCATCGCCGAATACAGCGGCCTCAGCGTGCGCGACACCATTGCCCGCCTGCGCGACGCCGGTCTCGATTCCATCCCCGGTGGCGGTGCCGAGATTCTCGACGACGAGGTTCGCTACAAGATCGCCCGCCTCAAGTGCCTCACCGACGACTGGCTCACCGTCCACCGTACCGCCCACCAACTCGGAATGCGCACCACCGCCACCATGATGTTCGGTGTGGGCGAAAAGCACGAGCACCGCATTCATCACTTCCAGCGCCTTTACGACCTGCAAGAGGAAACCGGCGGTTTCACCGCCTTTATCCCTTGGAGTTTTCAGCCCGCAAACACCGCCCTCGGCGGACGTCACTGGGACGAAGCCACTGCGGTCGAGTACCTGAAAGTCCTCGCCATCTCGCGTCTCTATCTCTCGAACTTCGACAACGTCCAATCCAGCTGGGTGACGCAGGGTTTGAAAGTCTGCCAGATGGGTCTGCGCTTTGGCGGCAACGACGTGGGTTCAGTGATGCTTGAGGAAAACGTGGTGCGCGCCGCCGGCGTGAGCAACTGCACCACCGAGGAAGAGCTGCGTCGCATCATCCGCGACGCCGGCTTCCGCCCCGCCCAGCGCGATACTCTGTACCGGAAGCTTTACTTGAATTGAAACTGCCCACCGCCTTCGCTGGCCAGTCCCTATTTTCAATATTTTGCAGCCCAAACGAACCTACCGACCGGAGTAGGAAACCGGGCCTGGGTCGCAGGAGCGCCTGCTTCAGACCACGAGGAAGCCGCCGCTCGAATGGATCACCCTCTCCTCGAACCGCCATCGGTGCCGAAGGGGGCGCGCTCACTAGCTCTTCGCTTGGGGACCAGGCTCCACGCATCAGTTAAAATAAATAAAACTGTCAATATCCTGGCCGCCGGGGGAGAACGTCGCTGAGCACAGCATCCATCTTCTATTCCATGGCCGCGTTCCTATCGGAGCCGAGAGGCATCGGCCAGTACCTGCGTCAGCACTTCCTGGACAAGACTTTTCAGGGCCTGTATCAGGCAAACGCCTTCGACCTTGCCCTGCTCATCCCCTACTTTGTGGTCCTGATCCTGTTGGCCTCCTACGGTGTGCACCGCTACATCCTCGTCTACCTGTACTACAGGCGGCGCAGGAACCGTACGGGGGCGCCGGCCGCGCAGTTCGAAGATTTGCCCCGCGTCACCGTGCAGTTGCCCATGTTCAACGAGCAGTACGTGGTTGACCGGCTCATCGACTGTATTTGCCGCATGAAGTACCCGCGCGAAAAACTGGACATCCAAGTACTCGACGACTCCACGGACGAGACCGTGGAGGTGGTGAGAAATCTGGTCGAGCGCTACGCCGCCCTGGGACACCCCATTACCTACCACCATCGCAGCAGGCGCGAAGGCTTCAAGGCCGGGGCCCTGGAGGAAGGGATGAAGACGGCCAGGGGCGAGTTTGTCGCGATTTTCGACGCCGACTTTGTGCCGCCGGAAGACTTCTTGCTGAAGACCATTCACTATTTCACCGACCCCAAAATCGGCATGGTGCAGACGCGCTGGACCCATATCAATCGCAACTACTCATTCCTCACCGAGGTCGAGGCCATTCTGCTCGACGGTCACTTCGTGCTCGAACACTGTGGGCGCGCGCGCAGCGGAGTCTTCTTCAACTTCAACGGCACCGCCGGCATGTGGCGGCGCAAGGCAATCGAGGATGCGGGCGGCTGGCAGCACGACACGCTGACAGAGGACACCGACCTCTCCTACCGTGCCCAGCTGAACGGCTGGAAGTTCGTCTATCTGCAAGACGTGGAGTGCCCGGCGGAGCTCCCGGTCGAAATGACCGCCTTCAAGACCCAGCAAGCGCGCTGGGCCAAAGGACTGATTCAGACCAGCAAAAAGATCCTGCCGCAGGTGCTGAAAAGCGACGCCTCCTTGCACACCGAGATCGAAGCCTGGTATCACCTCACCGCTAACATCAGTTATCCGCTTATGATCGTGCTGTCGGTGCTGCTGTTGCCCGCCATGATCATCCGCTTCTACCAGGGCTGGTTCCAGATGCTCTACATCGACCTGCCGCTGTTCCTGGCATCGACGTTTTCGATCTCCAGCTTCTACCTGGTCTCGCAGCGCGAATTGTTTCCCCGGACCTGGCCTCGGGCCCTGCTCTACCTGCCCTTCCTGATGGCCCTGGGCATCGGGCTGACCATCACCAACACCAAGGCCGTGTTCGAAGCGCTGATCGGCAAGCAGAGCGCGTTCGCGCGCACCCCGAAATACCGGGTGGAGGGGAAACAGGACAAAGTGGGCGGCAAGAAATACAGGCGGCGTCTGGGCTGGATCCCCTGGGTCGAACTGCTCGTCGGCGGCTATTTCGCTCTGACCGTTGGCTACGCCGTGGAAAACGAGAATTACATCACCGTACCGTTTCTCCTGCTGTTTGTTGTGGGCTACTGGTACACGGGACTGATGTCTTTGTTGCAGGGCCGCTTCGCTGGCCTCTCGCTTAGCTCAGAGACACACGCCAAGCCCTTCCCGGTTGGAGTCTAGGACCACTTCGATCGGGTCCTCGGGTGATTAGGTTTGGCTTGGGAGGCCAGCCGGGCAGAGCGTGCGGCCGTCTTTCTTTTTTCCTCCGGGCTGCATTAGAATCCGTCTCTCGCCCCCGCTCCTCGGAGGCACGTCGGCTGCTGCACAGGAGGCTCCGATGTCCCGCTCCCTTAAGATTTCTGCCCTGATTGCCATGGTCAGCTGCACAATCCTCGGCCTGGCCTGCGGCGCTCGCCACGACACCGACGAACACTATGTTCTTGTGGCCGCCAATCTGCAGGTACCGTATTGGCAAACCGCCGGCGCGGGCTTCACCAAGGCGGCCATGCAGTTGAAGTTGAGGGCCGACTTCGTCGGGCCTGACATCTACGATCCCAAAGCGGAACGCCAGGCGTTCGAAGATGCCGTGGCGAAAAAGCCCACCGGGATCCTGCTGGCGGTGGTGGATCCGGTGATGATGAAAGATCCTATCGACCGGGCCATTGCGGCGGGCATCCCTGTGCTCACGATCGACTCCGACGCGCCGGACAGCAAGCGGCTGTTCTTCATCGGGACCAACAACTACCAGGCTGGGGTCCTCGGCGGCAGACGGCTCGCCGAGGAACTCAAGGAGAAGGGCAACGTGGTGGTGTTCACCATGCCGGAGCAAACCAACCTGGCGGAACGGCTGCGCGGCTATCGTGACGCCCTCGCCGCCCACCCGGGCGTCAAGATCGACCGCGTCATCGACATCAAGGGCGACCCGCGCGTGGCCTTCGACACCACTACCCTGATTCTGGGCACGGAGAAAAACAAGATCAACGGCTTCGTCTGCCTGGAGGCGCAGGCCGGCAAAGAAGTCGCCCTCGTGCTGAATAACTACAACGTTCACGACAAGATTGTCATGGCCATGGACACCGACGGCGACACCCTGGACTGGATCCAGAAGGGTGTGATCGCGGCTACCATCGCGCAGAAGCCGTACACCATGAGCTTTGTCGGACTCCACATGCTGGATGACCTGTACCACAACAAGCCCACTCCGCTAGCCACAGACTGGGCGCGCGACAGCTTCGCTCCGATTCCGGCCTTCGTTGATACCGGAACGGCGCTCATCGACAAGAGCAACGTGCAGGCCTTCAAGCAAGCGAAGACCTCCGCGACCGGTACGTCGAAGTAAATGCGGTTCTGCCCTCTTCAGAAAGACGACGCGTAGGGATGACGAGAGCCCTGGTCTGCTTGGTCCTGCCTCTGCTCCGGGTCACCTCTGGAACAGTACTCGATCCACGGATTGAGCCAGTGCGCTGGATTAGTGTCCGACAAGCACGACTATTCGAGCCAGAACCTACTTCCCGGATTGGAAGCGGGGAGTGCCAAGCAAGGACATTTTCTGCGTGGGCGCGGGAAGCTGATCAACCTTACCAGCCCGCTGCCGCACCCGGCCGATGAAGTGGAGCGGGCGATGAGCAGCATGTAGATCTCGCACCGGCGGTCCGGATCGATTTGGTATCCTAGAATGCCGTGCGCATGACGTGGTGGTTTATCGTCCTGGGGTTTAGCGCCCTGGTGGTGGTGTGCGTAGCCATCGCCCTCTATGTACGGGTGCGGCTGCACCTGCGAGCCCCGTCGGCATCGAGGGACCTGGACTCAGCCGAACGGGAGCGCGGCAGAGACCGCATCTGATCCGCAGTCGAAGTGAGCTCGCAATCCGGGAAAGGAAATTATGGCGAAGGAACTCACCGCTCTGAATCCCCCGCAAGATCGCTGGCTCTTCTGGGCACGGCAGGCGGCGATCGTGGTTGGGGCCAGCCTGTTCGTGGCCTTGTGCGCGCGGATTACGATTCCCCTGCCCTTCACCCCGGTTCCTCTGACTTTGCAAAACTTTGCTGTACTGCTGGTCGGCCTGGTGCTGGGGAGCCGCCGCGGGTTTGTGGCGCTGGCGCTTTACCTCGCAGAAGGGGCAGCGTTTCTGCCGGTGTTTACCCCGACCGGACCGGGCGGAGTGGCGCAGTTGCTCGGACCGACGGGAGGATTCCTGATGGTGTACCCGCTCGCCGCATGGGTCGCGGGGTTTGGGATGGAACATGGTGGGAAAACCTGGGCACGGGCAACGCTGGGTGGTGTGCTGGGCGAGGTGGTTCTCTTCACCGGTGGCTTGAGCTGGCTGGCACTGCAGACTGGTTCCATCGGGCGAGCTCTCGAGTGGGGTCTGTACTGGTTCGTGTTCGCGGAAATCATCAAAGTCATGCTAGCCGCGGCGGCCGCGGTTCGCATCCGGCGCGCACCCAGGGAGCAGGGATGACTCCTACAAGTATCTCGGAAACCTCGGCCTCTTCCACGCGAACCGGCGCGCACGAGATCACGGTGGCCCACAGCCCGGATTCGGACGATGCTTTCATGTTTTACGGGCTGGCCACGAACAAGGTACGCCGCCCCGGGCTGCGCTTTACCCATACCCTGTGTGATATCGAGACCTTGAACCGCAAGGCGATGGACGCTGTCTATGACCTCACTGCCATCTCCTTTCACGCCTACCCCTACATCCAGGATCGCTATGCCCTGCTGCCCAGCGGCGGCAGCGTCGGCGAGGGTTACGGGCCCATGATCGTGGCCGAGCGCCGGTTCAGCCAAAGCGAGATCAAGCGCGTACGCATCGCGGTTCCTGGAACGCTGACGACCGCGTACCTGGTGCTAAAGCTCTTTGCCCCGGAAGTCGAAACTGAGGTCGTGCCGTTCGACCAGATCATTCCCCAAGTGCTTGAAGGACGTCACCCAGCCGGACTGATTATCCACGAGGGCCAGTTGTCGTACGCGAAAGCCGGACTGCAGCGTATTGTGGACTTGGGCCGCTGGTGGCAAGAAGTGACGGGCCTCCCGCTGCCGCTGGGAGGCAACGCCATACGGCGGTCTCTTGGCCCGCAGCTCGTGAAAAACGTCGCCACGGCGTTGCGAGAAAGCATCCAATACGCGCTCGACCATCGTCAGGAAGCATTAGCCTACGCCCTGCAGTTCGCGCGCGAGCTCGACCCGCAACTGGCCGATAGGTTCGTCGGAATGTACGTCAACCAGCGAACCCTCGAATACGGTCCTGATGGCCGCGAAGCCGTGCGCCGCCTGCTCGATATGGGACATGAAGCCGGCATCATTCCGCGGGAAGCGCGGGTGGAGTTCGTAGGGTAAAGCAAGCTACCAGCTCCCACCTACGGCAATTGGCGGCCGGCTTCGAGCTCCCCCAATCTACCTCACCGTCTGCTTGAACGAGAAGACCGGGTCGGTGTCCACGGGGAGGTCGGAGGTCTTTTTCAGCGAGTCTTGTAGAGCGGGCGGCATGGTGTCGTACTTGGCGAACCAGCTCTCGGCGCGCTGGCGATCACCGCTAGCTTCAATCTCGAGCAACTCCTTGGCCAGGTCGGCAATGGCGCCGGGCATCTTGCTGTAGTTGATGGCGTAGCGGCCCGAGGAGGTGTACTGGATTGCCCCCCGTGCCGAGAGATAATTGAACTCCATCATCTCGGCCTGGCTGTGGGCCTCGGCAACGCCAAAACGGACGGTGCGGAACATGCCGCCGACGTACGACGCGTAGAAGCCTTCTAGCTTGTTTGTCGGCATGGCCCCCTGGTCCACCATCCACTTCAGCGCGAACATGCCGACCACGTCCGCCTTGGCCTCTTCGAGTCCACTGAACATCGGACCGATGGCCTCACGGATGCTCACCTTGCCGCTTGCGGTTCGGGCAAAAGCAGGCCCGAGCCCGTGGCAAATCTCGTGCATGATAGTGCCGAGCAGGTATCCCTCTCCCGATACACGGGCAGCCTGGTCTGCCCGCATAACCCGCTGCGCAACCGGGATCACCACGTACTTGACCCGCGCATCCATAAAATTCTTGAAGAAAATCTGCTTGCTGCCTTTCTGCTCGTGCACCCGCGGGTCATTCGGCAGATTGTCAGCCACGGCCTGGTAGCCGTGGGTCAGATCTCCGGAGCGAAAGGGCGCGTCCACCACCTCCATGGGCGCCTCGAGCCCCTGCTTCGAGGGCCGGTCTTCGGCGGGCAGCGGCAGCGCATCCTGGATCTGGGGCACGTATTTCTGGAACATCTCCAGTTTGCGGCTCTGCTCTTCGTTGCGAATGAGCACGGCGGCGCCGTAGGAGCCTTTCACGCCAAGCAATTCGTCCTGGTAGGTTTCGTAGGGGGCGAAGATCAGGTCGATCTTGGGATTCTTGAGGTCAAGCCAGGCCAGGTCGCTCTGGAAGTAGTCGTCGGAGAGCAAGGCGGCGGCGCGTAGCCGCAGGAAGTTGGCGAAGGCGGGATCGGGTGATAGCTGGGCCGCCTCGCGCAAGGCTACGGCCGCCGGCTCGAGAAACGAACGGTAGGCGATGCGATAAGGCAGGCCTTCCAGTTGGCTCTGGTGCCAGCGTACAACCGTGGTGGAGCTGTAGATTTCGGCTTTCTTCTCGGGATGTGCGCTGACATAGCTTTCGATCTGCTCGCGCGTGAGGCCGCGGGGGTAGAAACCCCGCCCCGGCGAGAAGGCTTCAGTGCCCACGAACGCCCGGTTGTCGTCGAGCAAGTCGAAACGCGAAGCATTGATCCAGAGATACCGGCGCAGGTCGATGTCGCGCGGACTCTGGCTGCCTTCGAGAGACTGGTACAGCGTAAGCGCATCAGGATCGTTCTGGCGCCAATAGACGTCTTCGAGGTAACGGCAAGCCAGGACCAGCTTGTTGACCAGCTTGCCCTCGGAGGGGCTGAGCCCGGCCGGCAACGGCATATCGACGCGGCGGAAGCGCGCGACCCGTCGGCTCAGGTCCGTCGCTACCTTCAGGTTGGCCGACTCTGCGCCTCGGGCCGCGGATCCGGTCATGAACACGGGATTTTTCTGGGGCGACATGACAGAGGCCAGCCCAAGAAGGAGCGGGAACACCAGGGGCCCATGATTTCGCATATTCAGAAATATTTAAGACGGTCGATTGTAGCAAACGTCCACTGCGCACCTCCCCGGGCATCACCGAGAACCGCTATTATGTTTCGACATGCAACCTCCGGCCAGCTCCAACGGCGCGCGGACGCTGCTCATCGACGCCGATGACACGCTGTGGGAGAACAACATCTATTTCGAGCGGGCAATCGCACGCTTCATCTCGTTTCTGAACCACCAGGAGTATTCGGCGGCGCAGGTGCGCGAGGTGCTGAATCAGGTCGAGCGGGGGAGCATCGTGATGCACGGTTACGGCCTCCACAGCTTCGCGCACTCGCTGCTGGACACTTTCGAGTGCCTGTCGGTGGAGCCGGTGACGCCGGAGTTGCACGCCCAGATCAAAAGTTTCGCGCACGAAATCGCTGATCATCCGCTTGAGATCCTGGCCGGAGTCCGGGAGACGCTAGACTACCTGGCGGCTCGGCACCACCTCATCCTTATGACCAAGGGCGCGAGGGTCGAGCAAACGGGGAAGATCGAGCGCTCTGGGCTCCGGCAGTATTTTTGCGCCGTCGAGATCGTGGCGGAGAAGGACGTAGAGGCCTACCGTGCGATGGTGACGAAGCATGATCTTGCTGCGGACACCAGCTGGATGATCGGTAACAGCCCGAAGTCCGACATCAATCCCGCGCTGGCCTGCGGGTTGAACGCTGTGTTCGTCCCCCACGGAAACACCTGGGTGCTGGAACACGATCAACTGGCCGAACCAAGCCCGCCGAGCCGGCTGCTGGTGGTCGAGGCGTTTGCCGATCTGCGGCGACACTTCTGATAGGGAGTGAGCGGGCCAATCGCACAATTCTGGTTTGCTTTTTCCACCTTTCCCTTCTCAAACCGAGAGATTGCAGAACGGGCCGCAGCCGGAGGTCTCCCACGGGAGCACACACTCCCCCATTGCGCGCACCAAACTAACCAACACGGCGTTGGCGCCGGCGTTTTGGCCACATGGTACTCTCAGGGTGCTCTGGTTTTTCGCTGCCCCGACGCGTGGCAGTCGAGAAAAACAATTTCCGGCGGCTGTTACGCACGGTAGAAACGCTGTCCGACCTCGGCCCCGAGTTGACGGCGGAGCGAGAGTTTCCGCAGACGGCGCGGCTGGCGCTTTCCACGCTCATGGAAGCGGCCGGCGCCCGTGAAGGGGTGCTGTTCACCTTCGGCGACAAGCCTTCCCTCCTATCCTCGGTCGCAGCCCAGGGCTTTGCCCTGTTTCCGGATCCGGCCATTGTCCCCTTGCTTCCGCGCCACGTGCACGCATTAGCGGGGGCGCGCGGGCCGATCATCCTGAATGACACGACCTATGAGGTCTTCTTCAGCTCCAACGGCAACGTCGCTCCCGAGTTGTTCAAGTGCATCGTTCCCCTGAAGGTAGGCGGCAAGATCGCGGGGTTGCTGGCCCTAGGCCGGCGGCAAGACGATGCCGGGTACGAGGAGGAAGGACTCGATTCCCTCAGCCTGCTGTGCAATTACGTTGCGCTGGCCGTGCACAATCACGCCCTGGCGCAGACCCTGGCGCAACGGGTTTCAGAAAATCTGCGGCTGCTGGCGTCTCTTCATGGTTTTTACGACAACGCGCTGGAAGCCTTCGCCACTGCGATCGACGTCAAGCACGTCAACATTCACGGGCATTCGCTGCGCGTGGCCCGCTATGCTGCCGCCATCGGAGAAGCCATGGGCCTGGACCCGACCGAAGTAGCGGCGCTGCGATCCGCCGGGTACCTACATGACATCGGTAAAGTGGCGGTGGACAAGCATCTGTTCGGCAAACCCAGTGCGCTCGATCCGGAAGAGTTCCGGGAGATGGCGGATCATACCGTGGTCGGGCACAAGATCGTGAGCGGGATCCAGTTCCCCTGGCCCAAGATTCCCGAGGTGGTGCGCTGGCATCATGAACGCAGCGACGGCTCTGGCTATCCGGATGGCCTAGCGATGAACGAGGTGCCGGGAGCGGCACGAATTATCGCGGTCGCGGACACGTTCGACGCCATGACCAGTGCACGTCCCTATCGCGAGCCGCTCTCGGTGGGTGGGACCCTGAGTGAACTGGTACGGCTGGCGCCGCAGAAATACGATCCGGGAGCCGTCCAGGCGCTGCTGATTCAGGTGCGGCGGGATGCCGTGGGCAGCAGCACGACACCGCTGCTCGAGGATCGCATGGGGGCGGGCATCGCCGCGGGCGATATCGATCACTTGGCAGCCACGCTGCAGCACAAGACCAACCGGGGACGCACTCAGCTGACGTAGGCCGGGGTTCTAAAATGCGTAACCGGAACACAAGGATCATTTCCTTCTTGGATTGAGCCCCCGCTGCCGCGCCGTACCTGGTGTGGTGCGAGAACTCCGGCACTGCGGTCTTGGAATCGGCTGATTCTGAAGGCACCAAAGTAACCACCGGCGCACAACTTTTCCTGCCCATGGGGTTGATAATGGGAGCACTTGGATTTGCCGCGGGGACGATTCATGTTGCCAAAGCTATGGAGCAAGCGGGTTATTCTGATCAGCGCGCTGGCGCTCGGAGTGGCCAGCGTGTCCGTGGTTTCCGTCGCGGGAAAGAAGAAAAAAAATGCTGAGCCTGCGGCCGCCGACGAATCCAAACAGGCGCTACATGCCCTGAACCGGTTGAGCTTCGGTCCGCGGCCGGGCGACGTGCAACGCGTCGCCGGCATGGGCGTCGATCAGTGGATCGATCTGCAACTGCACCCTGAGAAAATGGATGACAGCGCGATGGAAGCCCGCCTGGCACCGTTTCGCACTCTGCGTATGGATACGCGCGAACTACTTGAGAATTTCCCTCCTCCCCCGGTGATCAAGGCGGTGATGGACGGCAAACGGAAAATGCCATCCGATCCCAGCCAGCGCGCGGTGTACGAGGCGCAGATGGAACGGATCCAGGAAAAGCAGGAGCGCAAGGAACAGGCCGCGTCGAGCGATGCGAACAAAACAAACCCGGCGGATGGCACCGCGAATTTCAGCGCGGGCAGCGAGGCGAATTCACCGAGCAAACGGAATGAGGAGGAGGAGGCCCGGCGGCGCGAAGATCGCTTGTACGCCGACCTGAAGGCGGAACAGTTGCTCGATCTGCCGCCCGACCAACGGATGAAGGAAGTCCTCGAGATGTCTCCTCCAGACCAGCGCGCCCTGGCTTCGTCGCTGAAAGGGGCGAAGGCCGATGAGTTTGCCGAGGGCCTGAGCCCCAAGCAGAAGGAGACCTTGCAGGCACTGAACAACCCGCAGCAGGTGGTGGCAGAGGAACTGATGCAGGCGAAGCTGCTTCGCGCCATCTACAGCGAGCGCCAACTGGATGAGGTGATGACCGACTTCTGGTTCAATCACTTCAACGTTTTCATCGGCAAGGGTCCGGAGCGCTATCTCCTTAGCAACTACGAACGCGACGTGATCCGGCCGCATGCCCTGGGAAAGTTCGAAGACCTGCTGCTGGCAACGGCAAAGAGTCCGGCCATGCTGTTTTACCTGGACAACTGGCTGAGCGTGGGGCCGCATTCGCAAGTGGCGCTGGGCATTCCCAGGAATCCGTACCGCGGGTACCGCCGCTTCCCTCCCCCGACTCCGCCGCCTCAGGCGAAGGGCAAGCGCAGTGGGCTCAACGAGAACTACGGGCGCGAGTTGATGGAGTTGCACACTCTGGGCGTCAACGGTGGCTACACGCAAAGGGACGTCACGGAACTGGCCCGCATTTTCACCGGCTGGACCATCGACCAGCCGCAAAAAGGCGGAGGGTTCAAATACGAAGAGCGGATGCACGAACCGGGGGACAAGATGTTCCTCGATCACCGCATCAAAGATCGCGGCCAAAAGGAAGGGATGGAGGCACTGCACATCCTGGCGCACCACCGGTCCACCGCGCACTTCATCTGCACCAAGCTGGCCCTGCGCTTCGTGTCCGACAATCCGCCGCCGGCACTGGTCGAGCGCATGGCGCAGACCTTCCTGAAGAAGGAGGGCGACATTCGCGAGGTGCTCAAGACGATGTTCCAGTCGCCGGAATTCTGGAGCGACGATACATACCGGGCGAAGGTGAAAACCCCGCTGGAATTTGTGGTCTCGGCGGTCCGGGCAGCGGGCGCCAGTGTGACCGACGCCATGCCGCTGGCCCGGCAGTTGAATAGCATGGGAATGGCGCTGTACGGGATGCAGCCTCCGACCGGGTACTCCATGAAGGCGGAGACCTGGGTGAACTCTTCAGCGCTGCTAGGGCGGATGAACTTCTCCGTGGCGTTGATGGGGGACAGGCTGAAGGGCGTCCTGGTGGACCCCAACCAACTTCTCAACCTGGCTGCATCGACCGATGCCGAGCAAACGCTAACCCTGCTGGAGAGTTCTCTTCTGGCGGGAGACGTTTCTCTAACCACGCATGAGGCGATCCGCAAGCGGTTGCAGGATCCCCAGATCGCCCAACGGAAGCTGGATGACCCGGCGCGGCCGCCGGACGTGGGTGTGCTGGCGGGATTGCTTCTGGGGTCGCCGGAGTTTCAGAGGAGATAGCGCTCCAGCATGAGGTTGGAGTTCACGACGGCGATCGAAAGCTTACAGCTGCCGGTAGCCTCGAAGACAATTTGGAGTCAAGGTCATGCCCATCACACGTCGGGTATTCCTGAGAAACAGCGCGCTGGCGGTCGTAGGCACCAACGCTATTCCTAGCTTCCTGGCGCGCGCGGCGTTTGGCGCGGTCGAGTCGGGTGCGAACCACAAGCGGCTGGTGGTGATCTTCCAGCGGGGAGCGGCGGACGGGCTCAACATCGTGGTTCCGCACGGGGAACAGGCGTATTATGCCATGCGACCGTCGATTAACGTTCCGCGCAACCAGGTGATCGACCTGGACGGGTTTTTCGGACTGCATCCTTCGCTGGCTTCGTTTCAGCCGCTGTGGAACCAGGGGCACCTGGCCATCGTGCATGCCGCGGGTTCGCCCGATCCTACCCGGTCCCATTTCGACGCTCAGGATTACATGGAGTCCGGTACGCCCGGGGTGAAGGCCACCGAGGACGGCTGGCTCAATCGCACGCTGCACGCGCTCCCCGAGCCGGCAGACAAGTCGGCGTTTCGCGCGATTGCGCTGGGTCCGTCCTTGCCCCGCATCCTGTGCGGCGCAGAGCCGGCGGTGGCCGTGAGTAACCTCAATGATTTCGGGGTCGGCGGACGCAATCCCAAGGCCGCCCCGATTGCGAACACGTTCGAGGCGATGTATGAACAGTCTGTGGATTCGGTTCTGCACGGCACGGGGCGCGAGACGTTTGAGGCGGTCAAAATGCTCAAGTCCGCCGACCCGGCGAAATACAAACCCGCCACCGGGGCTGACTACCCCAAGGGACGCTTCGGAGAGAGCCTGAAACAGCTTGCGCAGCTTGTGAAAGCAGACCTGGGCGTTCAGGTTGCCTTCGCGGACATAGGAGGCTGGGACCATCACGTGAACGAGGGCAGCACCCAGGGACAAATCGCCAACGTGCTGCGCGAATTTTCGCAGTCGCTTACCGCCTTCTGGATCGATTTGGGCGACCAGGCGGAGGACACGGTGGTCGTCACCATGTCCGAGTTTGGGCGCACGGCGCGGGAGAACGGCAACCGCGGGACTGATCACGGTCACGCCAACGTGATGTTCGTGATAGGCGGCCCGGTGAGGGGTGGCAAGGTTTACGGTCGCTGGCCGGGGCTGGGGCCGTCGCAGTTGTACGAAGGCCGCGATCTGGCGCTGACCACAGATTTCCGGCAAGTGCTGGGGGAGGCGGTGGTGCGGCACTTGGGCAATAAGGATCTGGCTCCAGTGTTTCCGGGGTTTGGGAATCCGTCGGGACAGTTCCTGAAGCTACTGGCATAGGATGCGCGCCCAGGCCCGGGGGGGGCGCCTTCTTCGCGGAAAAACACAGACCGTAGCGGCGAAATGCGAACCCTCGAAGGCTAACTGCTATTTCGGTTGCAGGGTCTGGGCGATCATCACCTGGCGCTTGAAGTTCTCCACCATGTTTTCCTCCAGCCGCACTTCGGTGGGTTTTTTGGCCAGGCTCATCTGGTCGATCTTGTCCTGTAACCGCAGCAACGCGTAGAAAAGATTCTCCGGGCGGGGCGGGCAGCCGATCACGTACACATCCACGGGAACGATTTTGTCGACACCCTGCAGCACGGCGTAGGTGTTGAAGGGCCCCCCGACCGACGAGCAGGCCCCCATGGAGATCACCCACTTGGGGTCGGGCATCTGGTCGTAGATGCGCTTCACCACGGGCGCCATCTTCAAGGTGACGGTGCCGGAGACGATCATCAGGTCGGCTTGGCGCGGGCTGGGACGGAATACCTCCGATCCGAAGCGAGCAATGTCGAAGCGCGCCGTGGAGGAGGCAATCATTTCGATGGCGCAGCAAGCTAGGCCGAAGGTCATGGGCCACAGTGCCGACTTGCGGGCCCAGTTGAAGACGTAATCTACGGTGGTAATGAGAAAATTCTTCTCGAACTTGTTCTGGAGCCAGCCCATGCGTCCTCTATGTACCTGAAGGATTGGCGCGACGCGAACTTCCGCCGCTACTCTCTCGTCTCCAATTCAGTCTAGGACCGGGCGTCGAGGAGTGTCAATTTGCAGGGCGTCGCGCGGCACTCCTACCCTGGACACCACCTGCGGACATCCGAGTCCAGGTTCAGTGCGCCGGACGGCGGGTCTAGGACTGGCGTGTCCCGTGGCATGCGGTTACTCACGTATGCTTTGCCAGCTGTAGCCCAGCAACTCTCCTGGGAGAGCCGGGTTAGCATGGTGAGAATGCCGGGAATTTCTGCAACCTGCCGAGTGGGCTGGGCAATGCTTCTGGTCGGGACCTTCCTTTTGCTCGTAGCGGAGGCCCACCAGGCAGCGGCTCGCCGTTCGTATCCCCCGCCCACCTACCAGCCACCGCCCGGTTATGCGGTAAGAACCGCCAAAGATCTGGTTTTGCGCGACAACGCGCGCAGCAAGGATCTGGCCTTCAATGTTCTCCACCCTGATGGGACAGGCCCGTTTCCGGTCATCATTTTTTCACACGGCGCCGGTGCTTCCAGGGACAACTACCTTAACTTGACAAGCTATTGGGCAAGCCATGGCTACATCGTGATCCAGCCTTCGCACGCCGATTCCATCGCCTTGCGACGTGCGCAGGGAAAGCCGGCGGGCTGGGGAGAAGCACTGCATGAGGCCCTGGCCGATCCGAATGCCTGGCAGAACCGGCCGCAGGATATCTCCTTTCTGATCGACTCGCTGGCCCAGATCCAGCGCATGGTTCCCCAGCTCGAGCAGAGGATGAATATGCGTTCGATTGGCGTCGGCGGACATTCCTTCGGCGCTTACACATCGGAAGCCATCGCCGGGGCACTGGTACAGCTCAAGAAGGATTCTCCTCCTGTGTCTTTGGCGGACCGGCGCGTTACCGCCGTCATCGCCATGTCGCCGGAAGGCCCGGGGCAGATCGGCTTCGTCGACAATTCCTGGAACGATCAATACCTCCCCATCATGACCATGACCGGTACGCGGGACTACGCCGGTTTGGCCAAGGGTCCGAGCTGGCGAAAGATCCCCTTCGATCGTTCTCCGGCGGGAGACAAATACCATCTCCTCATTGCGGGAGGCAATCATTTCTCCTTCGTGGGAGGCGGCGGCGATGAGGGCGAGAAGGGCACCATCTTCTCCTACGTTCAAGCATCGTCCCTCGCCTTCTGGGATGCCTACCTGAAGCATAATTCGAAAGCGCTGGCTTATCTGCAATCGGATAGTCTTTCTGGAAGCAGCGACGGGCTCGTCACGCTTTACCGCAAATAGGGTGAGCGGCTCGATCCTCAGTGGCGACTCTCGAGCGCCATCGAACCCAGTCATTGGTCGAGTCCCCTCCTAGGCATTTGGCGGATGCGCGCGGTGCTATCTTGCCCCACCCTGAACCTACGCGCGATGAGAATCGCGGATGTGGTGAAGGAGACTCTGAATGTCGTCATCGGTACTGGAAACTCTGTCGAACGAACTCGCGGCTGCTGCTGAAGGCGTCGGCGAATCGGTATTGGCGGTTCACGCCCGGCGCTGGCTTCCCTCCAGCGGCGTGTATTGGCGCAAGGGTGTGGTCGTGACCTCGCATCACGCGGTCACCCATACGGCTGACATCACCCTCGTCGGCGAGGGTGGAAAACCGTGCAAGGCTACCCTCGTGGGACGCGATCCCAGCACGGACCTCGCGGTCCTCAAGCTTGCGGGAGAGGCCGAACTCGCCCTTCCTGCGTTCGCCGACAGGGCTGCGAAACTCGGGCACATTGTGCTCGCCCTGGGGCGCTCCCGCAACCACAACCTGGTGGCGAGCGCAGGAATCGTCGGTGGGGTGAGCGGTGAGTGGCGCACGCCTCGCGGCGGACGCCTCGACCAGCACATCCGGCTGAGCCTGGATCTTTACCCCGGATTTTCTGGCGGCCCGCTGGTCAATGCGCAGGGTAAAGTACTGGGGATTAACACCCAGGGCCTGGGCCGCGGACGCGCCCTCACCGTGCCCCTTTCGACGGTGAATCGCACGGTGGATGAACTGCTGGAGAAAGGGCACATGGCTCGCCCCTATCTGGGGTTGGCCATGCAGCCCGTTTCCCTGCCCGAATCCCTGCGTCACCAATTTGCATCCTCAGTAAGCAGTGCTCTGTTGGTCATCCATGTGGAACCCTCGGGTCCGGCGGACAAGGCGGGCGTGTTGCTCGGAGACCTTGTGACCGAGCTGCGGGGCAAATCGGTCGAGGGCACCGAGAACATCCGGGAGCTCCTGGCATCGGACCAACCGGGCAGCACGGTAGCAGTGAGCGTGCTGCGGGGTGGCTCTCCGGTGAAACTCTCCATCACTTTAGGGGAACTGCCCATTCGGTAGGCGGCTGATGACGGCGGAAAACGGAAGCGCTGCGATCCGGGTGCTGATAAGCGCCCCGTCCGCCATCCGCCGCGGCGGGCTGGAAGCTCTGGTGCGATCCGCGCCGGTGCTGAAGCTGGTGGGCTCGGTGGCCGGGCTGGGAACGTTGCGCTCTTCCCTGAGCGGTCTGCAGCCGGACATCGTGCTGGTGGACCTGTCCGCGCCCGATCCCGGACTGTGGCTGGCGGCGAGTGCTCTTGAAGAGCACGCCGCGATCGTTGCTCTTATCGACGAACCGGATGCGAGTTGGGCGGCTCACGCCCTGCGCACCAGGGTGCGTGCCATCCTGCCGCGGGATTCCAGCGAAGAAGAGATTCACTCCGCCATCTACGCAGCCCACCGTGGCCTAGTGCTACTCGACCCGAACGTAACCAACGAACTGGCAAGTCGGGTTCCTTCGGACAGCATGACGATTTCTCCCGAGGCGTTGGATGAACTCACACCCCGGGAGATCGAAGTACTGCGCATGCTGGCGGAGGGTCTGGGCAACAAGCCGATCGCGGCGCGGATGGCCATTTCCGAACACACGGTGAAGTTCCACATCAGCTCGATCCTCGACAAGCTGGGCGCCTCCAGCCGCACCGAGGCCGTCACGCTGGGGATTCGTATGGGGTTGATTCTGCTGTAGGGGCCGGTTGCAGGGCCTGTCCGCTCTCAGTAAATGGTGTATCCCGGCGCGGGCACTCTCAGGTCGGGCTTGGAGGCCATCAGCAGCAGCGCGCCGATCCTCTTGAACGCGCGCAGGTCTTCCAGGCTGCGGAACGAGGTGGTGACGTAGTCGTCCGGAGTAGGCGTGTCGTCGGCAATCTGGGCGTATTCCACGTTCTCGAAGGCGTGTTTCTTGAGCAAGTCTACGTACTCGGCGGCCGAGCGCACGTGAACCGGAACCTTCAACTTGTCCACCCACTGCAGCGAGTAGGGATTGTCTCGGTACAGGTTGATCAGGATGAACAAGCGGCCCTTGGGGGCCAGGACACGAAATAGCTCAGCCAGCGCCCGGTCCTGATCCGGATAGTAGTAGAAAGACTCGACCGATAGCACCTTGTCGAAGAAGTTCTCCTCCCAAGGGATCTGGGCGGCCGAGCCCCAGACATACATGACGTTCTCAAAATCCTTAGACGCCTGGCGGGCCAAGCGGATCATCTCGTCGGAGACGTCCACGCCAATCACCTGTCCGAAGCCTTGGGGGCCATCGCAGACCAGCCGAGCCAGCAGTCGGGTCGCCCAGCCCGAGCCGCAACCCAGATCGAGAACACGCTCGCCGGAGCGCAAGTTCATCCGCCGGATCGTCTTTTCGGTGATGTCCAGATGATGCTGCTCCATCTTTTCGCCCTCGCCGGCCTCAGCCCAGCGGTTGAATTCCCGTTGTAACCGGTCGTCAGCGCTTTGCGGTTTTTCCGTCATAGTATTTTTCTGGACTGGCGCCCGCTTGACCTGGAGACGCCCGCCGCAACTCTATGCTACATTTGCCAACCACATGGCGCCAGAGCCCGAGATCGAACCCGAGTCCCGTCCTTCCGCCGCTATGCTTTACTGCCCGCGATGTGCGCGAGAGGTCACCGATCCGCTCACCTGTGGCGATTGCTCCGCGGTCATCTGCCGGCGCTGTGGCACGCCGCTCGAATTCCCCGATGAACTTGGCATCGGATAACCCATGAACCTTCCCACGGCGGAACGGGAAGCATCCCTCCCGCAGGCCAGATCGCAGGTCACGCTGATTCGCGGACTGTCGCTGCTGGACTCGATCCTGCTTCTGGCCGGCGGCATTATCGGCTCGTCGATATTTCTTACCGCGAAGGACATTGCCGGTCCCCTGCCCCATCCCGCGTTGTTTCTGCTGGTCTGGGTGATGGGGGCGCTGATCTCGATGTGCGCAGCCTGTGCCTTTGCCGAACTGGGTTCCATGTTTCCCGATTCCGGCGGGCAATACATTTATCTGCGCGAAGCATTTGGCGACCTGATCGCGTTCCTCTATGGCTGGATGCTTTTCGCGGTAGCCAACGGAGGTACAATCGCCGCCTTGTCGGTAGCTTCGGCGGCCTACCTGGGCGAGATCATTCCGGCGATTTCCCAGAAGCACGTGGTCCGCGCCTTCGCCGTTCCCTGGCTGCGCTGGGCGGGGCACCCCATCCTCGGCAGGGCAACGATCACACTGACGCGGGCGCACATTTTTGCCCTCGCCAGCATCATGCTCGTCACCTGCATCAACGTCGTAGGCCTGCGCCGGGGTGCCATTCTGCAAAACCTGGCTACCTGGGCGAAATTCGTGGCCATGGCCGCCTTCATCCTTCTGGGCCTGGGAATGGGCAAGGGGAGCTGGTCGCACTTCACCGCCCACCCGCCAGGGATCGCTGCCGGGCTTTCTATGGGGCTTACACCCGGGCAGTGGTTCGCCGCCATGGGCGTGGGGATGATCGCGGTGTTTTGGGCCTACGACGGCTGGGTTTACATCACCTCGGTGGCGGGCGAAGTCAAGGATCCGCGCCGGAACGTGCCGCGCGCCATGGTGCTGGGCATCATCGTGGTGGCAGCCATCTACATTGCTATGAACGTTACTTACGTCTACGCTATGCCGCTGAACGAAGTGGCGCAGCACGAGACGATCGCGCATGCCGCCGCCAGCGTGCTGTTCTCTCCGGCTGCGGCGACCTGGCTTTCGCTGACCATCGCGCTCTCCTGCTTCGGCGCCATGGCGAGTTGCACCTTATCCGGCGCACGCGTGTACTTCGCTATGGCGCAGGACGGCGTTTTCTTCCGGCGCATGGCAGAGATCCACCCCAAGTGGAGAACCCCCGCGCTCAGCCTGATCGGGCAAGGCATTTGGGCGGCGGGGCTTACCCTGAGCGGCCGCTACGACCAGCTCTATACCTATGTCATCTACGGCATGGTGCTGTCCTACACCCTGACCGTTGTCGGGCTGTTCGTGCTGCGCGGGAAGCGGCCGGACATTCCCCGCCCTTACCGTTGCACCGGCTATCCGTGGTTGCCGGGCCTCTACGTACTGCTGGGAACGGGGTGGACGATCAACACGATCGTCGCCCGCCCGAGGGAAGCACTGGCGGGAACGATCCTCGTGCTGCTGGGCGTGCCCGGTTACCTGTACTGGAAGCGGCGGACAAAACCGTCGACCGCGCGATGATCCTGCCCGCGACTCGCCCGCAAGAAAAAGCCAAGCTGCTCGCGCAGCCTGGCTGTCATCCTGGGCGCAATGTGCGTCAGCAACGGTCTACTTCGCAACCGACGCCGGGGCAGGAACGACCTCCTGCAAGCGAGGGTCGCCCCACAGCCGGCTGAATTCCTCGTCGGTGTAGACCTTTGTCAGGTCTCGGTAGCCGTTCTCCTTGGCTCGCTTCAGGCACAGCAGGCAACTGTCCATATCTCCTCGCTTGGCGTGGATCTTGGCCAGCATGTAGTAGTACTTGGCCCGCGCCTCGGGAGTTCCGACCTGAGCCGTAATCCCAGCCCTGGCGCTCTTCTCCAGCGCTTCGGGATCCAGTTCGAGGGCGCGGGCGTATTCGTTGATGGCACGGTCGAACTTTTTCTGATTGAACCACGCTGCACCCAGGTTGACGTGAAAGGTCGCCCGCGTCTCGTCAAGGGCCAACGCCTTCTTGAAGTACTTTGCCGCCGCGCCTGGATTCTTTTGGATGAAATACACGGCGCCCACGTTGTTGAACGCATCCGCATATTGCGGGTTTAGCTTGCCGGCCTTTTCAAAATATGCGCGCGCGGACCGTGGATCGCCGTTCTTCAATTCCGCCAAGCCCAGCTTGTTGTACAGGGTTGCGTTCTTCTTGTCCTTGCGCAGCGCCTCCTGGTAGCACTGAATCGCGTGCTCATAATCTTTCTGGGCCCGGGCGGTGTCGCCGGCCTTCTCCAGGTCGGCCACGGTCATCGTTTTCAGGTTCGAAGTCTGCGGCTCCGTCTCTGTGCCGCCGAAGCCACGCCCGGCCAGCGCGATCAGAACCGCCGCAATCATCACGCTCCCGCTTAGGGTTCGGATACTCGCCTCGCCTCCCGGAGTCCCCTGCCTGCGGCCCTGGGCTGTGTTCCGCCCGGCGGGTTCGTCCTGCCTCCGTAGCTGACTCCCTTGTGCCATAGAGCTCGGGGCGGAAAAACGCTACAGGGGCTACCTCCACGCTACCGGCAGGAAGCGCGCCGCCGACCTTGTGGATGTTCAATTGGTGCAAGGACTTGGCCAGTGAAACTCGGGGGACGGCCGGTGAGCCAGGCGAGACCTGTAACCCGTTACGGTAGCGGGATGAAACCGGTTAAGTGTCCGAAGTCACTGCAATCCGCTTCTGAGAGCGCTTATAAGGAAACTACGAGCCGAACGGTGGATCGCCATGCCCCTCAGCACCGCAGAACCGGCGACCGCGGAACGGGAGAGAGCCGAATTGCAGGCGGTGCTCCAGTCCTCGCTCTTCGTTCGCTCTCCTACTCTGGCACACTTGCTCTCCTACCTGTGTGAGAAGAAGTTCGCGGGCGAGGGCGAACAGATCAAAGAATACGCTATCGCGGTCGATGTTTTTGGCCGCCGCGAATCCTTCGACCAGGACATAGACTCCATTGTGCGGGTTCAGGCCAACCGCCTGCGCAAGCGTCTGGCCGAGTACTACAACACGGAAGGCGCGGGTCATCGCCTTCACCTCAGCATCCCGATCGGACAGTATGTTCCCGCCTTCGAAGAGGTCCGGCCGGCGCAACCGGCAGTGCAGACCGCTGGCGCGCCGTTGCGCCGCTCTACCACAGCGAAGGCAGCGTGGTGGGTCGCCGTTTCTATTGCGCTCGTCTGCCTGGTGGGAGTGGTGACCTTCGTCCACCGAGACCGGACGCGACCCAGCTCGGTTACGCCGTCATCTTCCCCGCCGCCGGCCCGGCTGGAGTCTCCGGTGGGTTTGCCGGTGGGAAACGAGATCCGCCTACTGGCCGGGGCGACGCGCGGCTACGTCGATCGCTCCGGGAAACAGTGGAATGCTGACGCCTACTTTACCGCAGGCACCCCAGTGGTCAGCCGGGTGCAACACATCTGGCGCACGCTGGATCCAGGCATCTACCGTGACAGCCGCCAAGGCGACTTCAGCTATGACATCCCCTTGCAACCCGGCACCTATGAATTGCGCCTGCATTTTGCCGAAACCTACTACGGGCCCGAAGATGCCGCGGGAGGCGGCGAAGGCAGCCGCATTATGAAGGTAACGGCGAACGGCAAAGTGTTGCTCGACGACTTCGATGTGGTCAGCGATGCTGCCGGCGGTCGGACGGCGGACGTCAAGGTGTTCACCGACATCCATCCCGCCGAAGACGGTCGCTTGCATCTCAGCTTCGCCTCGCTCAGGGGCGGGCGCGCGATGGTTTCGGCGATGGAACTTCTACCCGGTCTCTCAGGCCGCATCCGGCCCGTGCGCATCGTCGCCCGCGATGTGCCTTACTACTCTGACGACAGCCGCTGGTGGAGCTCCGACCTTTACTTCAAGGGTGGGCAGCTCAGCGGCACAGAAGAACCAGCAGTAGGAACCGACGATCCGGAGCTCTACGCGACCGAGCGCTGGGGTCATTTCTCCTATGCGATCCCGGTTACGCCCGGCAGGTACATGGTGACGCTGTACTTCATCGAGCGTCGTCTGCACGCGGCTGATCACGGGCAGACGCTGGACTCGGGGGGTCCATCCACGCCACGCGTATTCAACGTGTTCTGCAACCGCAGACTTGTGCTGCGGGAGGTGAACATCCTGGCAGAGGCGGGAGAGAATCGGCCGCTAGTCCGCAAGATCACCGGGCTGGAGCCTGACGCGCAGGGCAAGCTCCTGCTGGAATTTGTTCCGGTGAGTTACTACGCAACCCTGACGGCCATCGAAGTGGTGCCGCAGTAGGCCTGCCCGCCTGTACGCCGTCTCCTGGAAAAGACGCTAGCGCAGCTGCGAAGCATCTTCTAGAATCCCAGCTTTGGGATCGCATGGGCCCGCCGTCCTGTACCATCAACCCGGAGATGTCGTCTTCATGTCAGAACCGCTTCTGATTGCCAAAAGCCCCGCTGATCTCTACCTGTTGCCCGATATGGCCAACCGTCACGGCCTGGTCGCGGGCGCAACCGGCACGGGGAAGACCGTAACCCTGCAAGTAATGGCCGAAGCCTTCAGCCGTATCGGCGTACCGGTGTTCGCCGCCGACGTGAAGGGAGACCTCTCCGGCATCAGCCAGCCAGGCCGGGACAATCCGAAGATCGCCGACCGGGTGAAGAAACTCAAGCTGTCTGACTTTAGCTTCGCGGGTTCGCCGGTCACCTTCTGGGACGTCTTCGGCGAACAGGGCCACCCCGTGCGGGCCACGACTTCAGAGATGGGACCTCTCCTGCTCAGCCGAGTCCTGAACCTCAACGACACCCAATCCAGCGTGCTCACCTTGGTGTTCAAGATCGCCGACGATAACGGACTGCTGCTGCTGGATTTCAAGGATTTGCAGGCTATGCTGCAGCACGTGGGCGATCAAGCCCGGGAATACCAGACGCAGTACGGCAACATCTCCGCCGCCAGCATCGGCGCAATTCAACGCGGGCTGCTCACGCTCGCGCAGCAGGGCGGCGAGAAATTCCTGGGCGAGCCCGCCCTCAACCTCGATGATCTCATGCAGACCGATCCCAACGGCCGCGGAATCGTCAACATCCTCGCCGCCGACAAGCTGCTCACTGCGCCCCGGCTCTATGCCACATTTTTGCTCTGGATGCTCTCCGAACTTTTCGAGAAGCTTCCCGAAGTCGGCGACCCCGACAAGCCCAGGCTGGTCTTTTTCTTTGATGAGGCACACCTGCTCTTCACCGACATCCCATCCGTACTCGAGCAGAAAATCGAGCAGGTTGTGCGCTTGATTCGTTCCAAGGGGGTTGGCATTTATTTTGTAACCCAGAATCCGCTGGATGTACCGGAGGTGATCCTGGGCCAGCTCGGCAATCGCGTGCAACACGCCCTGCGCGCTTTCACTCCCCAGGATCAAAAAGCAGTGCGGGCGGCCGCCCAGACCTTCCGGCCCAATCCGAAGCTCGACGTCGCTACGACCATCACGCAGCTAGCCGTGGGCGAGGCGCTGGTTTCCTTCCTTGACGACAAAGGCATTCCCCTTCCGGTGGAGCGCGCCCTGGTGTGCCCACCCCGCAGCCAGATCGGTCCCATCACCCCTGAGACGCGGCAGCAGATCATTCGGTCCTCGGTCGTGGCCGGAGTCTACGAGCACGCTGTGGACCGTGAGTCGGCCTACGAGATTCTCAAGGGACGCGCCGCGCAGCCTGGCCAGCCATCCGCCTCCTCTCCCGCCAGCTGGTTGCCCAACCTGGACACCATCCTCGGGGGAAGGAGCGGCCGGCGTGGCGATTCCCTGGCCGAAGCTGCCATGAAGAGCGCCGCTCGTGCCGTGGGCAGCTCGGTGGGCCGCCAAATCGTGCGCGGCGTGCTGGGCTCGATCCTGGGCGGGAGCCGGCGCTGAGCTTTGAGCGGCGCGAACTTTCGCCTTGCCCTCTCCCGGCTGCGATGATATCTGTGACGCTTCGTCACCGACCTATGCTCACCTTCCGGCGGTCACGCGCTTGAGCGAAGCCGACGCACCCGGCAACGGAAAAGGACGGCAATTGCTCGCTTCCGGAGTCTCCATCGCGGAAGCTGAGGATCCCAACCGCCCGCCGCGGGTCATGGGCTTTCGCGATCTCTTCCTCTTCTATGTGGTCACCGGCATCAGCTTGCGCTGGATCGCCACCGCCGCTTCCTCCGGGCCCAGCTCGGTGGTTATCTGGGTTGGCGCCTGGCTCGCGTTCTACACGCCGTTGGCGCTTTCCGTGGTCGAGCTATCTTCGCGCTATCCCAACGAAGGCGGGCTCTACGTGTGGAGCCAGCGCGCCTTCGGCGATTTCTCCGGATTCATGTCCGCCTGGACCTACTGGATCTGCAATCTTCCCTACTTCCCCACCGTGCTGTACTTCGCCGCCGGCAACATATTGTTCGTGCGCCGCCATGCCTGGATGCACTTGTCGTCGAACACCACGTACTACATCGTGTTCGCCGTGCTCGGCCTGGCGGCGGTCACTGTGCTGAACCTGTTTGGGCTGGATGTGGGCCGATGGCTGCATAACCTGGGTGCCATCTGCATGTGGATCCCGGCATTCCTCATCATCGCCATGGGCTTTGTCGCCCGGCATCGCTTCGGGTCGGCCACGCCCTTCACCGTCGCCTCGATGACCCCGAACACCCGTCTCCATGACATGGTCTTCTGGTCGGTGCTCACCTTCGCGTTCAGCGGCTGCGAAGCCGCCTCCTTCATGGGGGAGGAAATCAAGAATCCGCGGCGCACCATCCCGCTGGCTCTGTTCAGCGCGGGGGCGACGGTCGCGCTCTGCTACATCCTAGGCACCGTCGGCGTGCTTCTGGCCTTGCCCCCCGCGGAGGTGGGCAACCTGCAGGGACTGATGCAGGCCGTCTTGAAGACCGCACACCGCGTGGGCCTTGAGGAAGCGATACCCTTCACCGCCCTTTTGATCACTGTCAGCAACCTAGGCGCCGCCGGAGCGTTTCTCGCCGCCGTGGCCCGGTTGCCCTTCGTCGCCGGCATCGATCGTTATCTGCCCCCGATTTTCGGCCAGTTGCACCCACGCTGGCGCACGCCCTGGTTTGCCCTGCTGACCCAGGCGGTTTTCGGCGTGTTCTTTGTATTCCTGGGACAGGTGGGCACCAGCGTCAAAGGTGCTTATGACGTGTTGGTCGCCCTGAGCGTGATCACCTACTTCATTCCCTTCCTCTATCTGTTCGCGTCCATGCTCAAGCTGCAAGGCGAACCGGCAGGAGCGGATGTCATTCGCGTGCCCGGCGGCAGGCCGGTGGCAACCCTCCTCGCCATCGTCGGCCTTTTGACCACGACGCTGACTATCATCCTGTCGTTGATTCCCCAAGCGGACGAGCCCAACAAGCTCCTCTACGTGCTGAAAGTCATCGGCCTGACCGCGATCCCGATCGCGATTGGAATGTGGATTTACGGGAGGGGGAAGCAGAAGACGGCGCGAGCCCTGGCGTCCTAGGTGCGCCGCCCATCGCAGCGAAGCCCGAGTAGCCACGGTCTGCGCTCAGGTGGCAGCCTGGAGCAGGCTGCTTAGTTGGTCCAGGTCCTGGGCGCTGGCATCGCCCAGAACAAAGTAGCGCAGACCGCCTTGAGTCCAGCTGCGGATGCCGAAGGAAAGGTCCGTCAAAGTTTCTCGGGTTGGCAATCCTTGCATTGCACTCTCCTGAAAAACAAACACCGAGATCTGGTGTTGGCGCACGCGGAAGATGAGTTCCGCGCCGGGTGCCTGGTTGAGATAGTCGACTCTGCCCCCCACCAAGACGAAGGGCGTTCCCTGCAATTCCGGCAGGTTGAAGGTAAAAGGGATTTTGCCCTGGAACCATGGTTTCACGGTATGCCTGTCGGACGAGACCACGTCGACCGGGTTAGAGCTGGCAAGGGTGGCAACGTGCATATCAACCAACTCACCCAGGAGATACCGATCGCGGGCGCGCTGCTGGCTGCGCTTGACGAAAACAATTCCGACCATCAGCCCGGCGGCCACGGTCGCCGCGGCTAAGGCGGGAAGCCACTTCCAGGCACGCCCTCTGGAGCCGGTGGTGACGAGGCTCTGCTGAAGGCGGGCCCGAACCGCAGCATCGGCCCGAAAGCGTTGCCCGGCAGTCTGGATGGCTCGCTTCAACTGCAGGCGTTCGAGGCCGTCGACGGAACACGCACCACAGCCGCGCAAGTGCTCGCGTAGCTGGGCCTCCTCTGCCCCGCGCAACTCTCCGTCGAGATACGCGTCCAGTTTGTCAGCGCCCACTGGGCAGGCCATACTGGCTCCTTTCCTCCATCTCCAGCCGCTGGCGCAGAGCCTTGCGGGCACGGGCGAGACGCGACATGACGGTGCCCATGGGAAGCGCCAGCGTTGACGAAATTTCCTGGTACGACATCTCTTCCACCTCGCGCAGCAGCAGGATCTCCCGAAAAGGCAGCGGAAGCTGCTCCAGAGCGGCCCACAACGACTGCTGGTCTAAACGATGAAGCAGGATGCTCTCGGGGGTGCTCGCGGTAGCCAAAAGCTCTGCTTCGGCCTCCTCGAGCGGCTGGGTCGCCGCCGTCTTCAGGCCGGTGCGCGAGGTGAAGAAGGTGTTGCGCACAATGCGGTAGATCCATGCCCGGAAGTTGGTTCCCGGCTGAAACGTGGAGAATCCCTTGAGGGCCTTGGAGAGAGATTCCTGGAGCAGATCCTCGGCCTGGTCACGGTCTTGCGTCAACCAGCAAGCGAAGTTGAAAAGCCGGTCCAGAAGCGGGAGAGCCAGCTCTTCAAAGGACGATGATGGCAGCGACGGTTCCTTCACCTATTCAGAGTAAACCAGGACAACCCTCGCTTTATTCCCGCCAGCAGCCCGTTTAGTCTATGGAATAAAGCCCCCAGCATCCAGTTCTAGACAACGAATCGAGAACCAAGACGGCATTGACCGCCGCGGCTTTCTGAAACGCATGGCTTGGGCGGGCACCGGAGCAGAACAGTTGCACAATCGGCTTGGGCTGACGGACGTGAACGATGTAAAGGGAAAATATATGCTGGCCGTAACCGACGCCAGCTTGGCCTAGAGGGGAATCGCACTGACCAACGACCTTACTCATCCGAAGGAGATCGTCCAGCGAAGAAATTTCTCTGCCGCGTTGCCACCGGCATGGTGATGGTAACTCTAACCCCTGGCCTCGGGCAGTGGGCGGCGGCGGCTGCATCGGACTGAAAGCCGCCAGCAGTCGAAATCAGGATCGATCATTTCAGCTTCACCCCGCAGACGGTCACGGTGGAAGCGGCAACCGAAGTCCGATGGAGGAATGGCGACGCCGTCCCGCATACGGTGGTCGCCAGCGACAGCGCGTTCAAGTCCAAGACGCTTGATACCGATGACCAGTTCTCCTTCACGCCCACTAAGCCCGGCACCTACTCCTACTTCGGTTCGATCCACCCCAAGATGACTACCAAGCTGGTTGTGAAGTAGAGCGAAATGCTCGCGATGGATTTCAGCTCGTGGTTGCTGGCAAAACACGCCCAGCACGTGGTGCTCGTTCCTTTCCCGATCGCGCTGTTTATCACCGGGGTGGCATTCGATATAACCGCCCGCGGAACGAAGCGGATGAGCCTGGAGGTGGCGGCTCATGCCAATTTGGCGGCCGCCGCCTTTGTGCCCCTGGTGCTCGTGACTGGAACCCTGGCCTGGCAGTGGCAACTCCTGGGACAAAAGCTGCGAGGCGTTTTGTTGCTTCATCGCGTGCTGGGCTCGTGGTTGGGTGGATTCACATCCGGGCCCGGCGAAATCTGCCAGACTACCGCTTCCTGCTGGAATTACCGGTCGCCCTCTTGCTGGTCTTGGTCGGAGACCTCGGCGGCGTACTGCGTGGAGTGAACCATCCCTAAGACATCCTAAGCCGTTCACTGTGCCCTGGTGCCTGCCGGGGCAGCTACACTGGCACGGCCGTCTTTCGCGGCGGATTAAAGAAGGGCAGCTTCACCACCGTCGCCGTCGTCTTCAGCCGCTGCGCCTCGATGGTCAACTCCATCTGCAGCCGGGTTCCCGGCTTCGAGTACTCACTTTCGATGCTGGCCAGTGCGATGAGTTTTTTCAGCAGGGGAGAGAACGCCGTCGTCGTCGCCTTTCCCACCTGCCGCCCACTTACGTAAACCGGTACAGCTACGCGTGATGCCTGGCTGGGAGCGGCCGGAGTAAGGCCGAACTTGTCGTGTTGCTCCTCGACCTCGACCCAGTCGACTTCGAGCCCGACCAGCTGCCTCCCCACGCCATGCTGCTGATCGAGCCACAGCGCCGGCTTGCCGACAAAGTTCTCTTTGTCGAGGTGGACCATTTTTCCGAAGCCCAGCTCGTAGGGCGAGTACTTTTGCGCCGGGATCAGGGCTTTCTTGGAGCTGATGTAGTCGACTTCGATCAGCAGCAGTCCGGCCTCAACTCGCGCCACGTCGAGCGCCAGCATGCCGGCGGCATGGATGTCGAACGGCTTGCCCGCCGCCATCAGCGCATCCCACACTCGTAGCGCGTCGTTCCAGGGGATCCAGATTTCGTAGCCAAGATCACCCGTATAGCCGGTGCGGGAAATGTCGACCGGAACGCCTGCAATCTTGCCGCTGGTCACGCGGAAGTACTTGAGGTTTGCAATTTCCGCTTCGGCGACTTGTTTCAGCAGCTGGCCTGAGGTCGGCCCCTGTAAGGCCAGCGCGGCTACCTTTTGCGAGATGTCTTCGCTCTGGACATCCAGGTTCAGGCCGTTCTGCCGGAACCAGCGCAGGCTGGGGTCGGCCGCGGTCCAGCGGTAGACGTTCTCGTCAAGCCTTGAAATGGTGCCGTCGTCGATGACTTTGCCGTCTTCATCGCACCAGCAGCAGTAGATCACCTGCCCCTTCGCCACCTTGTTGATGTCGCGGGTGATCACCCGGTTGACCAACTTGCTGGCGTCCTTTCCGGTGATCAGATATTTGTAAAGGGGGGTGATGTCGATCAGGGCACAGGCATTGCGGATCGCGTTGTATTCGTGCTCGTGATGCACTTCGTAGACGCTGACCGTGTAGTATCCCGACCACTCGCGGTAATTCAAGCTGTGACAGAGAGGAAAAGTGCGCTCGTGAAATGCGGTTCCGACTGGCAAGTTTGAGTCCTCGGATTGCGGTTTAGCGACCTTGCCCCCGCCCCGCGGTTGGGCAGGGCAGAAAGAATTCGCCCACGCGGATTATATGCAGCCTGTGGTTTCAGCGGCAATGGGCGCTGACTTGGAGTCAGCCCTTCCTAATCTTTGCAGACAAAATTCTGCATTCCCGATAGAATTCCGCTTCGGGTGTCTTCCACCATGACATCGCCTTGGAGTGTCATTCGTAACTGGACTGTCCTGCCCAGCGGGCTCTGACTCCGGCGGTTGCCTGCGTCACTATTTCCAAAAACCCTTGCGCTGAAAAGCCAGGGGCGAGGAGCCAGCAGCCCATGCCCCAATACGACATCATCGTGATCGGCGGAGGCCACAACGGCCTGGTCAACGCCGCCTATCTCGCCCGGGCCGGGAAGAAAGTGCTGGTGCTCGAGCGCCGGCATGTGTTGGGTGGGGCCGCGGTGACGGAAGAAGTCTTCCCCGGATTCAAGTTCTCGGTATGCTCCTACGTGGTGTCGTTGTTACGGCCGGAGATCATCCGCGACCTCGATCTGCCGCGCCACGGCCTGGAGATCCTGCCGCTGGACGGCACCTTTACCCCCATGCCCAGTGGCGACTACCTGTGGCGGGTGAATGACCACGGCCAGACCCAGCGCGAGATCGCCCGCCATTCCAAGCTCGACGCCGAGGCCTACGACGAATTCGGCAAGGCCATGCAGGCCATGTGCCGCTTCGTAAAGCCGATCCTCAGCATGGTTCCACCCGACCCGGCTACGCTCAATCCCCGCGAACTGATGAAGTTGCTGTTCCTCGGCCGGCGCTTCCAGGCGATGAGCAGCTACGACAAGTACAACCAGGTCCAGCTGATGACCATGAGCGCCATCGACTTCCTCGACCAGTGGTTCGAGACCGACGTGCTCAAGGCCACGATGTCAGCTTCGGGCATCATCGGAACCTTCCTGGGCGTGCGCTCGCCGGGGACCGCTTACGTGCTGCTGCATCACTACATGGGAGAAATCGACGGGGCCTTCCGCGCGTGGGGCTTCGCCCGCGGCGGCACGGGAGCGATCTCGAACGCCATCGCAGATGCCGCCCGCGAGGCTGGCGTCGCAATTCGCACCCAGGCAGGAGTTGCCCGGATCATCGTGCAAGCCGGCCGCGTCAAGGGTGTGGTGCTGGCCAACGGCGATGAAATTTCCGCCGACGTCGTGTCCTCCAGCGTGGACCCGCGCCTTACCTTCACCAGATTCATCGAAGCGGAGCACCTTCCCGGTGATTTCCTGGAGGAAGTCAGCCGCTACAAGTTTCGCGGGTCTTCCGGCAAAGTGAATATGGCGCTCGACGCGTTGCCCAACTTCCAATGCCTGCCGGGCGAGGGAGCGCACCTGCGAGGCGCGATCTCCATCTCTCCGGCAGTGGAATACATGGAGCGAGCTTACGACGACGCCAAGTACGGACATTTCTCCCGCCGTCCGTACATTGACATGGTAATCCCGTCGCTCACGGATCCTTCGGTCGCGCCGCCGGGTAAGCACGTGCTCTCCTGCTTCGTGCAGTACGCGCCGTACAAACTCGCTTCGGGCCTTGACTGGGACACGGAGCGCGACAAGTTCGGCGACGCGGTGGTGGACACCATCGCCGAGTATGCGCCCAACCTCAAGGACATCATCCTGCACCGTCAGGTGGTGACGCCCCTCGATCTCGAGCGCGAGTGGGGGCTAAGCGAGGGCAATATCTTCCAGGGCGAACTGTCGCTCGAGCAGCTATTCTTCCTGCGTCCGGTGCCGGGCTGGGCGCAATTCCGGACACCGATCAAGAACCTCTACATGTGCGGCTCGGCAACCCATCCGGGGGGCGGCATCATGGGAGCGCCGGGACGGCTGGCCGCCCTCGAAATCCTCAAGGATACCAAGGGAGCGGCATAGATCATGGCCGAGAAGCGCGACCAGGTCATCATCGGCGGGGGCCATAACGGTCTGGTCACCGCGTTTTACCTGGCCAAAGCAGGGTTCAAGCCCCTGGTACTCGAGCAGCGTGCCATTACCGGCGGAGCGGCGGTGACCGAGGAACTCCATCCGGGATACAGCTGCTCCACGCTGGCGCATTCGGCAGGACCGATCCAGCCGGAGATCATGCGCGACATGCAACTCGAAAAGCATGGCCTGAAGCTGATCTCGGGCGAGGTAGGAGTCGTTTCGCTCACCCCCGAGGGGCGCGCGCTGGTTCTCTACCGCGATACGAAGCGGGCGTCCGAGGAGATCGCCAAGTTTTCCGCCAAGGATGCGGCACGGTATCCCGAACTCGAGGAGTCGCTGCGCAAGATGGGCAGTGTCATCGGCGACGCCTTCAGGCTCACACCGCCCGACATCGATGACCCGAGTGCGGGTGACCTGTGGGCCATGCTGCAGACCGGACGCGCGCTGCGCAAGCTGGGAAAGAAGGATCTCTACCGGTTGCTGCGCTGGGGGCCGATGGCGGTCGCCGACCTGGTGTCCGAGTACTTTGAGACAGAGCCGCTGCGCGGGACTGTCGCGGCGCGGGCCATCTTCGGCACGTTTCTTGGGCCCTGGTCGGCGGGCAGCGCGCTGGTGCTGCTCATTCGTGCGGCCGGTGATCCGCAACCTGCCGGCGGCTGCTGGTTCGCCGCTGGTGGGACCGGCGCAATCACCCAGGCCATGACCTCGGCGGCGAAAGCAGCGGGAGCGGACATCCGCACCGGGGCGGAGGTCGCGGCGATCCGGGTGAAAGATGGAGTCGCCGTCGGCGTGGTGCTCAAATCCGGAGAGGAGATTGCGGCGAGGGTCGTCATTTCCAATGCCGACCCCAAGCGCACCCTCTTGCAGCTGGTGGATCCGATTCATCTTGCCCCCGCCTTCGCGCAGAAGCTGCAGCATTATCGCGCGATGGGGACGGTGGCCAAGGTCAATCTGGCGCTAGCCGGCCTGCCCGGTTTTCTGGCACTCCCGGACGGAGCAACTGCCCTGCTGGCGGGACGCCTGCAGATCAGTCACGAGATCGATTACTTGGAGCGCGCCTTCGACGAGTCGAAGTACGGGAACTTCTCGCGGCGACCGTACCTCGAGGTTACGATTCCTTCACTCAGCGACCCGTGGCTGGCGCCCGCAGGCAAACACGTGATGTCCATTTACATGCAATACGCGCCGTACAAGCTCAAGGGTGATTGGGACAGCCAGCGCCCGGCGCTGGGCGAAACTGTGGTCAAGGCGCTGGCCGAGTACGCCCCCGACCTGCCGCAGTTGATCGAGCACCAGCAGGTGATTACGCCGAAAGACCTGGAAGACACTTACGGGCTCACCGGCGGACATATCTTCCACGGCGAGTTGGCGCTCGATCAGTTCTTCACCATGCGGCCGCTGCTCGACTGGGCCCGCTACCGGACGCCGATCACCAACCTGTACCTGTGTGGCAGCGGCACTCATCCGGGAGCGGGGTTGACGGGCGGTTCCGGCGCGAATGCGGCACGTGAGATCATCAGGGACCTGAAGAAGTAGCCGGCTCGGGCCGGCAACCGGCCGCCGAGGACGGCGGCGCGACCCACCATGAAGCCCAGCGCCATATTGCTGATCAGCTGTCCCGACCGTAAAGGCCTGGTGGCGACCGTTTCGGATTACATATACAAGCATGGCGGCAATATTCTCCACACCGATGAACACACGGACGCCGATGCGCAGTGGTTCCTCATGCGGGTGGAATTTGATCCGACCGAGTTCGATGTCGCGTTGGCCGATGTGCCAAAATCGTTCGGGCCGATCGCGAAGTTGTTCAATATGGACTGGCGCCTGGCGGACTCGGCGACGCGGCCGCGCATGGCCATCATGGTCTCCAAATACGACCACTGCCTGGTAGACCTGCTCTACCGCCACAAGATCGGCGAATTGCGTTGCCACCTTCCCCTGATCCTCTCCAACCATCCCGATAACCAGCCGATCGCGGATTTCTACGGTATTCCCTTCTTCCATATTCCGGTACCGAAGGATGGCAAAAGCGACGCCGAGAAAAAGCAGAGGGAACTGATTGCTGAGAACCGGATCGACTTCATCGTGCTGGCGCGCTATATGCAGGTGCTGTCGAACCAGTTTGTGTCCAGTTTCCCGCAACGCATCATCAACATCCATCATTCCTTTCTGCCGGCATTCATCGGGGCCAAGCCCTACCATCAGGCATTTGAGCGCGGAGTGAAGCTGATTGGCGCGACCAGCCACTACGTGACCGAAGTCCTCGACGACGGCCCCATCATCGAGCAGGATGTAGTCCGCATCTCGCATCGCGACTCGGTAGAGGATCTGATTAAAAAGGGCCGAGATCTGGAGAAGCTGGTGCTCTCCCGCGGGGTGCGCTGGCACGTCGAGAACCGCGTGCTTCTTTACGGGAACAAGACGGTGGTGTTCGACTAGGAGGCTGGGCCGTTCCGCCAACCTGTACGGCCTTGGGGCCTCCCCTCCGGGGCCATTCCGCATAATTGCGTAAGGCGCGATGGCAGCCATGTAATCGCCGGCACATCGCAAGGTATCCCTTGGAAGTACCTGCACCGAAGTAAGGTTTGTTTTGCCGCCGCCTCGATTACCCTTACATTACCGAGCGTTTGGGGACACACCGGTCCCGAGGGGAGCAGACGGTTGGTAGAAGACCCGAAGTGGGAGCTTTCCATCCTGGCGAACGTTAACGGCTTCTACCAGAAGCTGTTACGGGATTATCTTCAAGGGGATTTGCCGCTCCATCCCACCCTGGAAGACGAAGCCATCCACCAGGTCCACAGCAACCCGCGCGAGACCCTGGCCAAGATGCACCGCTGGCTGCAGCTGTTGGACATGGCCATCACGCCCGCCATGGTGCGACTGGCCCTCACCGCCGATACCGACCCCGAGATCGCCGAGGCTCTCCTGCGCTACTACATCCGTAAGCGGGATTTCACGGACCGTGATCGGGACAAGATCGATTTCGTAGCGACGTTCCTCTACAAGCATCCCCGAGTGCCGGGACAGTGGGAGCGGCGGGGCTACGGGCTGGATGGTTCGCTACCGCTTTCCCCGTTTGAGATCGCGCTCATCGAAATCCTGGCCGACACCGAGACACCGCTGCTTCCCGAGGAGCATGTGCAATTGCTGCGCGAATTCGAACCGCTGCGGGAGCAGATCAGCCGCTATCTGAGTTTCAATTCGCTGATTGACGCGGGGGTACTATCCCGGGTGCGGGAACTGAAGCAGGCGTTTGGCCGTTCGTTTTATCATCCCGGAGTGCTGGCGACCATCGCACCCTACAACGATGCCTTCGGGGTGCGCTTTGATGTGCTGTTCCACGAGGCCATCGCCGCCATCAAGAACTTCGCGCAGGCGGTAGAGGATCTGGGCGGCAGCATCCTGAGCAACATCGACGGAGTCGACGTGACAGTGGAGCACGCGCGGGCGCTCGAGGAGAATGACCTTCTGAAATTCGACTACGTGGAGGCGCTGGACAAGTTCCGGAGGGTCTCTAAGCTCAAGAAAGAAATCGAGAAGCGCCCGAGGATTCGCAAGCCGGCAGGACCGGTCGCGACACCTTCTCGCAGTGGGGCGGCAGCGGCGAAACCGGCGCTCGCCGGAAGCCAGACGGGCTACCGGCCGCTGGCGCGACCGCAGGTCACGGCGCAGCAACTGGCGCTCGAAGAGGCCAAGATCGCCCGGGTGGAGGAGTCGATCCGAATTTTCGTGCGGGTGGCGGATCCCAAATTTCGCCAGGTGGTGCCCATGCGGTTCTTCAATCTGAACCTGACTGCGGCCGAGGTGGAAGCCTACTGCGCCGATTATCTCGAGGAAGAGGACCAGCAGGCCAAGGTAGCCCGCACGCTGCTGCGGAATGTCGCCGTGGGGGCCCGCATGCAGACCGAACTGGAGGAGCTGAAGCGTTGCCGGCCGGCGACATCTTTATGGAAGCTCCGGGCTGACGCGCTGATGGTGCTACTGGAGGTCGCGCGCAAGGCGCACGAGGCGTCGGAAGGGGTCTTAAGGCAGGCTGAAGGCGAGGGGAGCACGGTTCAAATATCGATGCGGAAGCTCCGCGAGCGGGCCGAGGTAGTCGTGAAGACGCTGGCGGAAGCTTAGGGTAGGCACCCGGGTAGGTGTTAGGGGGACGCGTCCGTGGCTCGGGCTCTCAAGGCAAATGGCGCGAGCAGTGCCTGGAGGTCATCACGCCCCCAACAGCCGTCTCTCCGTGCTGGTTGTGAGTTCCCGGGGCTGTCTGCAGAGACACCTTGACCAGAAGGGACGGGCGTTGAAGTCCGTCCCAACCGGCTGGCTCGCCGCCAGAGGCCCTAGTTGATATCGAACTGCTCAATGTGCAGCGCCGGGTCCGACTTTACGATGACGGTGCGCTTGGTCAGTTCTTCCATCTCGTTCAACCATTTCCCGTTCTGTGCCTTGAGTGCCTTGGCCACCTCAGGGTTCACCCGCAACATCACGTCGGGACGTTCCAGGTGTTTGGCGCTCTTGCGCATCTCGACATAGATCTCGTTGCACACGGTGGTCACCGACTTCACGAAACCGGTGGCCTGGCAGTACGGGCAGGGTGAGCCGATGGTGCGCTCGAGCGATTGCTTCACCCGTTTGCGGGTGATCGCGACCAAACCGAAATCGTTAAACTGCAGAACCTTCGAAGGGGCACGGTCGTTGCGCAACTCCTCCTCCAGAGCCTGCATGACCCGCTGACGGTTACGGCGCTCGTCCATGTCGATGAAGTCGATCACGATGATGCCGCCCAGGTCGCGCAGGCGGATCTGGCGGACGATCTCACGGATGGCGTCGACGTTGGTCTTGACGATGGTGTCTTCGAGGCGCGCCGTCTTGCCTACGTACTTGCCGGTGTTCACGTCAATCGCGACCAGGGCTTCGGTCTGGTTGATGACGATGTAGCCACCACTTTTCAGCCAGACTTTCGACTTAAGCGCTTTGTCGATCTCTTCCTTGAGGCCGAATTGCTCGAACAGCGGGGTTTCCTTGGTATAGAGCTTCACGCGCCGTACCAGCGCGGGCTGGAAGCGGTTGGCGAAGCGCAGGATGCGCTCGTACTCCTGCTCAGTATCGACCCAGATGGCGGAGAAGTCGGAGGTAACCTGGTCGCGCAGCACGCGCTCGACCACATTCAGGTCGTGGTAAATCAGGGACGGTGACTTGGATTCCTCGGAGCGGGTCTTGATTTCGTGCCACAGGTTCTTGAGGAAGCGGATGTCGGCGCGGAGTTCGTCTTCGGAGGCTCCGGCGGCGGCGGTGCGCACGATGAAGCCGCCCTGCCCGTTCTCGCGTTCGCTGATGATGATCCGCTTCAACCGCTGCCGTTCCTCGTCTGAGGCGATCTTCCGGGAAACGCCGGTATGGTTGACGGTTGGCATGTAGACCAAGAAACGGCCGGGCAAAGCAATGTGGCTGGTGATACGGGCGCCCTTCTTGCCGATAGGCTCCTTGGCGATCTGGATGAGGACCTCCTGTCCTTCCTTCAGCAGGTCGCTGATCTGGGGAACGGGCGAGTTTTCGCGGCGGGGGCCGGAGCGGAAACGGCGTCCGCCACGGCGTCCGCGACGGCGGTCAAACTCGGGACGACGGACGGCGCGCTGGGTGTAGCCGGCGGTCGAACTGGGAGCGCGCACCTCGGCACGGGCCTCGGCTGTCCCGTTGCCCCGGGCCTCGGCCTCAAGCAGCGCTTCGGCTTCGGCTTGGGCGTTTTCGATTTCCGCTTCCTCGCTGTCCTCTTCCGCTTCGTCCTCGGCCCCGGCTTCTGCTTCCGCCGGGAAGGCCTGGGCGGTTGTTGTTTCGGAGGTGTCCGCAGGGGGTTCGGCCGCGTCAGCCTCACCAGCGGCAGCCAACTCGGTGGGGTGAGGCTGGTAGTCCTCAGCAGCACGGGTTTCTTCTTCGAGTTCCTCGAAACTTTCGTCCTCTTCCGTTGCTTCGCCGTAGGAAGAGAGATCAGCTTCCTCCTCTTCGATCTCCTGTTCCTCGATGGTTCCCGATTTGGTCTTGGCGGAGATTGGGAAACTCTCGGCAGGTGGAGCGACCTCGGGCTCGACTGGCGCCGGGACGGGTTCCGCGAGGTGCCGTTCGGTCACCGCCGGGGCCTCGCCGCGGAACGCTGCAGTGAGGTTCGTGCGGTCGTGCAGTTCATGTTCCCGTTCCCACTCCTGATGCAGGGCTTCCTCATGCGGATCGTGATGCTCATGCAGCGGCTCGGTGGAAAGGCCGGCAAACAGGGGCTCATCCTCGGGGAATGCGCTCGATACAGGAACGCCGGTTTCGGTCGGCGCAGCTTGCCCCTGAGTTTCCCCGGGCACAGCGTTCGGCGTGGGGCGCTGCCGGTATTTTGAGATCGATTCGCCCGGCAGGAGAATGGGCTGATAACCCGGCGGAGGGCCGTAATCGGGGTCACGGCGCAGCGTTTGGCTTTCCCCGGCAGAGCGACGGGATTCGGCGGGAGCCCGGTCGCGTTCACCGCGCTCGTAGCGGTCGCCACGACGACCGCTCCGGCGCCGACGACGCCCGCGCCAGCCGCGATCACGCCCGGCGTTAGGGTTGTGGTTCGGCTCAGAGGCCGCCGGCGCCGGTTCTTGGCGTTCCGTTTCGGCAAAAGGCTCCGACTCGATCACGTACGTGCCACCGGCGGGCGCAGCCGGGGCCGCGCTCTCCGGCGGACGCGGCGCTCGCGGCTGGGGGGCTCTGTCCTGAAGCCCGGTTCGAGGCGTGGGAATCACTTCGGTGACGTCTTCGTCTTGCTCCTCAAGTTCCATGAAATCGGAGACATACAGAAAGGCATCGCGCTCCAGGCCGATGTCGACGAAGGCGGATTGCATACCGGGAAGCACACGGGTAACCCGGCCCTTGTAGATGGAACCCGCGAGGGTGTATTCGTTTTCGCGTTCCAGGTAAATTTCAGCAAGCTGATCGTCCTCCACCAGCCCCAGTTTGGTTTCGTGAGGAGTGGAAGACACAAACAATTCTTTTGTCATGCTAACTCCGGTTCCCGGTGCCGTAGCGGCCCAGGATTCACCGGTTCAGGCGGAAGAGATGGGGAGGATCGAGCGTCGCGATGGGCACAGGCCCGCGCGCAAGTAGGAGCCCCTCCTGGAAAGCACCCCAGGAGCGAACCGCTTGCGTAAGCGTAGGAATCTTTTGCACGTATCGCAATGTGCGCTGCACCGGGTTTGTGACCGCTCTCTCCCACAGGAGGGGGCCGTTACCCGCCCGGCAACGCGTGCTGCAATCCTGCCCGGCCTCCACTACCTGGCCGGTGAGTTGCCCTCTTGACGCGAGGGCGATCGTAATCTTCAGTCTCTTGGCCGCGCATGGCTGGCGCAGCCTGAAGCCTTATCCTGGCCAGCGTCCTGCCTAGTTCACGAAACGGCGCATACGGACATTCATCACCATGCCCAGCGCCAGAAACATAAACAGAACGGAAGACCCTCCATAACTCATTAAGGGTAAGGGTATTCCGGTGACCGGCATAAAGCCGACCACCATGCCGACGTTTACCATGATATGGAAGCTAAGCACCGCTACCACACCCATGACCAAAAACGTCCCGGCGCGGTCGGGCGCCGTCTGGGCGTTCTGCGTCAATCGCATCAGCACAATGAAGTATAGCAGGAGCACGCCTAAAGCTCCTACAAAACCGTGTTCCTCGGCGAAAGCTGCGAAAATGAAGTCCGTTTGAGGCACGGGGAGATAGGAAAGATGGGTCTGCGTGCCCGTCCCGCCCCAGATCCCGCCGGAGCCCACCGCGATCAACGATTGGATCACCTGGTAGCCGGATCCCTGACGATCGGCGTCGGGTTCCAGGAAGCTGACCAGGCGGTCCTTCTGATACGGCTTGAGCTTGTGCCAGGCCACAGGCATCATGAGCCCGGCCAGAAGCAGGACGGCAACCGCCTGCTTCCAGCGGACACCTCCGAGAAACAGCCCCATAATCGCGACTGGGAGGTAGGTGAGGGCTGTGCCCAGATCAGGCTGGGCGAGGACCATCAGCATCGGGATGGCCACGATGCCCCCCGCCTTGAGGAAGTCCGACCAGGACAGTTCCCGGTGGTGGAGTTCGGCAAAGTATCGGGCAACTGCCAAGATCAGGATCAGCTTGACCCACTCCGATGGCTGGAAGTGCAAGCCTCCGGGCAGCTTCACCCAGCGGCGTGCGCCCAGGTATCTCTGGCCGAAGACCATCACCGACACCAGGGAGGCGACGGCAGCAATGTACATCCAGTGCACCTTTTCGAGCAGAACCTGGTAGTTGAACAAGCTCACTACGAACATACCGGCCACGCCCCCAGCGATCCAGTAGAGCTGGCGGATATGCGCTCCGGCGAACTTGGTGTGGATGGTTGCGCTGCGGATTTCCGTGACGCCAAGGCCGCAGATGACGAGCACGAGAACCAGCAGGAACCAGTCGAAGTCGCGGTATGAAACGTAGCGGGACATCAGTCTTTACTCTTTAGTCGTTGGTAAGTCCGTTGTCGGTGATCGCTCCTCGGTGGCAAACCGGGAACTCGACATCCGACAAGCTGCGGGTTCCCTCACCCTGCGTGTCCATCAACTGTTACCTCAATCCGGGCGCGGCGGTGGCCAGGGGCAGTTTGTCCCTGGCGATTTCTAATACGATGCGCCCGGATTTCAGGCCGTCATCACCGTCGGGATTGGGGGCGTTCCAGACGGCGCCGATCTCGACCTTGCCGGCACGGTTGGCCATCTTCGTGGGCTGGCGCCGTTCCTTCTCCACATAAGCCTTGATCACCTGCGCGGCGGTACGGGCGGCCAGGTAGCCGTGCTCACCCTCCTCCAGCAGGGCGCAGACCACAATCTCGGGGTTGCGCCGAGGTTCCACACCAATGAACCACCCGTTGTCCTTGAACTTCGCCTTGCCTTCGGCTCCCAGCTTGGCCTTCAGGGTGTTGCTGATGGTTTGCGCGCTGCCGGTTTTTCCGGCGAAGTCGATGCCCTGGAGGTGGGAGAGCGCTGCCGTACCGCCTGGGTTCACCACGTCCGCCATGGCGTCGGTGATGATCTCCCAGTTGTGGGGATCGAGAGGAATCTGGGTTTTGTCAGGCAGGTTGGACGCAGGCACGACATCGGGCGGAAGGTCGGTGGGATCCGCAATATGGGGGCGGACCAGCACGCCGCCGCTCGCGATGGCTGCGATGGTGCGGGCCATCTGGATGGGGGTGGCGGCCACTGCGCCCTGTCCGATGCCCACCGAAATGGTTTCTCCGGCGAACCATTTCTGCTTGAAGTTGCGGATCTTCCACTCCTCCGACGGCATCACCCCGGAGGCTTCCTGCGGAAGGTCGATTCCCGTTTTCTGGCCTAGACCGAAGGCGGTGGCATACTTGGCGATGCGCTCGATGCCTAGTCTTTCTGCCAGGGTATAGAAGAACACATCGCAAGACTGATAGATCGCCTTGGAGATGTCGACCGCGCCGTGCACGCGGTGCTCGGCGACCACCCAGCACTTGAAATAGCGACCGTAAAAGGTCGCGCCTCCATTGCAAATGACGTGCATGTCCTGGGCAATGCCTTCCTGCAGTCCGGCCGTAGCCATGATGATCTTGAAAGTCGAACCCGGGGCAAGCTGGGCCTGGATCGCTTTGTTCAGCAGGGGATGATCGTCGTCGTTGACCAGGCGGTTCCATTCATCGCGCCTGATGCGGACGGCAAAGCTATTGGGATCGAAGACGGGGCGGCTGACCATGGCGAGAATCTCGCCGCTGCGTGGATCCATAGCGACGATCGCGCCGTTGCGGTCGCCCAGTGCCTGCTCGGCGGCGATCTGCAGGTCGACGTCGACGGTCAGCTTGAGCTGTTTGCCAGGCACTGCCGCGGTCTCATCGAGGCGCCCGACCTCCCTGCCGCGACTGTTGACCAGGGCGCGGCGGGAGCCGTTCTTTCCCATCAGAATCTGGTTGTATTCCTTCTCCACCCCGGAGATACCGACGACGTCGCCCGGATTGTAGAGCTCAAACTGGGGCTGGTTGAGCATGTCTTCGGTGACTTCGCCGACATACCCGATCAGATGCGCCATGAATCCGTTGCGCGGGTAGAGGCGGCGATGGGCCATGATGGTGTCGAGTTCCGGCAGTTCGTTGCGGTGGGCTTCGATGAAAGCAAGTTCGTCAGGAGTGATGTCATCCTTGAGAAAAATGGGCTGGTACTGCGGCAGGGCACTGAAGCGCCGGATGCGATCGCGTACTTCGTTCGGATCCAGGTGCAGGCCCAGGGCGATGAGGTCAGCGTCGGCCACCAGGTCGCGCGAGGAATCCCGCAACAGCAGGGCCGAAAACGACGGGTAGTTGTCGACGATGATTCGCCCTTCGCGATCGAAGATCTTGCCGCGTGGGGCAAGAATCGGCACGTTGCGGATACGATTCTTTTCCGCCATCAGGGCGTAAAAATCACTCTGCATCACCTGCAGCCGCCACAACCCGTAGGCCAGGATCAGGAAGATGACGAGGATGATGTACTGCACCGCCGTCAGGCGAATCGCGGATACTTTTTCGTCGCGGCCAAACATGGAGAGGCAGTCGCTAGTCCTCGGCGTTCAACCCACCCATCGCGAGAGGGCGCGCTTCTATTGTCTCGCCTCGCAGAGGCAAACGCCAACGCCCAAGGGCCAACGACCAATGACTCTATCAGGTTCGCTGCTTGAAGCGGTCGAGGACGAAGTAGAGCAATACCCCCAGCACGGCGTTGGCCAGGCCCGAACCCAATTCGTGCTGCCCGCTCCATTGCAAACTGAGATTCACCAGGCCACGCGCCACCGTGAAATAAACGATCTCATGCACCACGTAAAAGAAAAGGGTAACCAGCAGGCGGGCGCCGGCGTTCTCAACATCCAGCTTGACTCCAAGCGAGGAGGCACCGTAGCCCACGACCGTTTTGGCAATGCCATAGACTCCTAAAGGAAGCCCGGTCAATGCGTCCTGAAAGATACCGATGGCTGCGCCCGTAAGAAGTCCGGTCACAGGGTTACGCCGCGAGATGGAGAAAAAGATGGTAACCAGCAGCGGCAGGTCGAACAGAGCGAAGAGCGACCACTGCCGCGGCAGCCAGGCTTGCAAAAACAGGGCCGATACCGGCACCAGCACCGTAACCGGAAGGCTGAACCGGTAGACCTCAACCTGTTCCCCGGATGTGTAGGTAATGGGCACTTTATTGCGGCGGTCCGACCTCAGACGGCGGTTCGTCCCGCCTGTCAGGAGGCGAGGGATTGGACTTGGGTTTGGCCGGGGCAGCCTCCCCGTCCACCTTAGGAGGCGCAGCCCTGGGTATCGGGGACGGCGCGGACGCCGAATTCAGCGTCCCGGTTGAGGCTGGCGCGGACCCTGGCGGTGGGGTCCTGGGGGGGGTAGGCCTGGCGCCGACGCGGGGGCCCGGTCTGCCTGCCGAGACCGCGCTATCCACACCCTGCGAGGCCGGCGCATTGGGCGGAACCGGCGCCGGAGCCTCGCGCGGAGGCTGACTGGCGCTTCCCGCCGCGGGCGGAACGGCACCGCCTTCCGCCGGCTTGTCCGGAACCGAAGGCAGGCGCTGCGCAAGGATATCCGACGCCCGTACCGGACCATTCTCACTGGGTGTGGGCTCTTTCTCGAGGACCTCAGTTACCACCAGCACTTCTTCCAGCTTGCCCAGGTTCGCTGCCGGCCGTACCTGGATGTTCAGGAACAATTCCGCTCCCGGAGAGACGCTGGTCACGGTTCCCACCGGCAGGCCCTTGGGGAAAATACGGTCGCCACCGCTGGTGAGCACTTTCTCGCCCTTCTGCACCGGCTCGTCCGTCATGACTTTTTCCAGCACCACTTCGCCGTTGGCAGTGCCCCGCAGGATGCCCTGGAGACGGGATCTCTCGAGTATGGCGCCCACGCCGCTCGTCTGGTCGTCAATCAAGAGGATTTGAGCAGTGGAGCGGTAAGCCTTGAACACCTTGCCGACGATCCCATCGGGGGTGATAACCGCCATATCCGGCCGGATGCCGTCGCTTTCGCCCTTGTCGATGTAGATAATGCGCGAGTGCACGCTGCCGCTGGACCCGATCACCTGGGCTGGTGTCGTCTTCTGGATGTATTGCTCCTTGAAGGCGAACAATGCCTGCAGGCGGCGGGCCTGTTCCGCGTCCTCGCTGAGGCGGACCTGCTCCAGGCGGAGCTTCTGAATCTGCTCTTTCAGATCCCGGTTCTCAGCCCGGATGCCGCGCAGGTAGAAGTAGTTGTGCCAGACACCGCTGGTCGCGGATTCGATCCATACCAGGATTTTCTCGAAAGGCGTGACGGCATTGACCGCCCAGATGCGAATCAGGCGAGAGGATTCCGTGTCGGTGGTCCGCTTGACCTGCACGGCGAGCCCCAGGACCTGGGCAAACAGCACGACCACCAGCACGATCAGGTTCTTGTAACGGCCGAGGACAGATTCCATGGACTGCGGTTCTCAGTTCTCAGTTGCCGGTTGTCGGTAGCCAACCCGTGTCGGCCTGCACGAGTCCTGGTGAGTGCTCGCGACCTGGGCGGAAGGCATGACGTCGGGTCGAGGCAGCAGCCGCATAGCGTGATTCCTACTCAATCGAAATCTTCCGCAGCAGCTTGAAGTCGCTGAGCATCTTGCCGGTACCCAACACGACGCTGCACAGCGGGTCGTCGGCGATGGAAACCGGCAAGCCGGTTTCTTCGCGGATGCGCTTATCGAGGTTCTTGAGCAACGCCCCGCCGCCGGTGAGCACGATGCCGCGGTCGCTGATGTCGGCCGAGAGCTCAGGCGGCGTGCGTTCCAGGGCGACGCGGATGGCATTCATGATAGTGGAGACACACTCGCTCAGAGCCTCGCGAATTTCGCTGTCGTCGACGGTAATGGTTTTGGGCACGCCCTCGATCAGGTTTCGGCCTTTGATCTCCATGGTCAAGGGCTTGTCGAGGGGATAGGCGCTGCCGATTTCGATCTTGATCTGCTCGGCGGTGCGCTCGCCAATCAGCAGGTTGTACTTCCGTTTGAGGTAGTTCATGATGGCCTCGTCCATCTGGTTACCGGCCATGCGCACGGAACGGGAATAGACGATGCCGCTGAGCGAAATGACGGCGATGTCGGTAGTGCCACCGCCAATGTCGACCACCATGTTGCCGCTGGGCTCGGTGATGGGCAGACCGGCGCCGATCGCCGCCACCATCGCCTGTTCGACCAGGTGGACCTCGCTGGCCTTGGCGCGGTAGGCCGAGTCCATCACCGCCCGCTTTTCTACCTGCGTAATTTCGGAAGGCACGCCAATCACGATGCGGGGATGGACCAGCATCTTGCGATTGTGCGCCTTCTGGATGAAATAGTTGAGCATCTTTTCGGTCACCTTGAAGTCGGCAATGACGCCGTCCTTCATGGGCTTGATGGCGACGATGTTGCCTGGGGTGCGGCCCAGCATCTCCTTGGCTTCTTTGCCCACCGCCTCGACTTCCCCGCTGTTCTTGTTGATGGCCACGATGGAAGGTTCGTTGACCACGATGCCTTTGCCGCGCGCGTAGACCAGGGTGTTGGCCGTGCCCAGATCGATGGCCAGGTCACTGGAGAAAATGCTGAACAGCGACCGCAGATTGTGGAACCGCCCAGCGCTCGAATGGAATCCGTTGGATGACATATGGAGACTTCTCTCTCTGTTCGTAGCCGCCTGTCCCGTCGAACCCGGGTGTGTTGGCAACCGGCTGCCCGGGCCCCCCCGTTATTCTATATTGCGTGCCGGTCGCTTGGCGGAACGAAAGGGCTTGCCCTCCCGGGAAAATCACCCGGAGCTTGAAGTTAATTTTAAGCAAACCGCAGCGCCCAACTCATCCACCTTGCTCCCGGACCGAGTGTTGCGCGCGGTCAGCGTGCACGGTTGAAACTGCGCCTCGCCTCGACTGAGCCACCAACAAGCATCATTACTGGATCAGAACCTTCTGCTGCTTGGTGTTCACGCCGCCTTGCGCATTCTGCGCTGTCACCGTAATCACGCTCTCCCCGGCGGGCAGCGGGGGCGTGAAGTAGTGAAAGCTGCCGTCGCCGGTGACGATCGGCACCTCATGCCCGTTGACCATCACGCGGGCGCCGATCTCGGTCTTCCCCTGGATCTCGATGACATGGCCGTGCTGGATGAGCGGGTCCACTTCGAGGTTGATCGCCGCGCTGTCTTTGCCTTTGGAAATGATCGTGAACCGGTTCCTCTCGCTTTCGGCCGATTGTTTGCCGCTGGCGTCGGCGGACTGGACCAGCCAATAATACGGCCCCTGCCCCAGGCCGGTGACGGTGACATCGGTGGTGTTCACGGACATGTCGACAATGGTCGAGGAGAAGTACGGGTTGCGCGAGATCCGCAGGCGGTATGCCACGGCGTTGGCCATGGGAGTCCAGGAAAACTCCACGTCCTTGGCCTGGCTGGCGCTGCTGGTGAACATCGGCGCCATGTTGGCGGGAGAGATGAGCGCCGGCGGGCCAATCTCTTTGCCCTTCGCCATCTTTTGCGACTCCGCCCGGAAGCTCACCTTCTCCCAGTCGGAGAGGCGTACGGTCTCGCCGTTGCGCTCGACCTCGCCAACACCCTTTTTCAGCAGGATCTCGTGCTGGTCACTCTTGGGATCGTTGTGGACCCTGGCCGCGCTTTCAGGAGCAAAAGAAGCCCTGGCGCCGGCCACGATGACCTGCGACCTGGATCCCTGGACGTAGGTCGCCGTCGACAGATCTACGGTTCCGGTGCTCACCGCCACGGCGACGTTGGTCTGCTGCTGGTCGTTGGCGGAATTTTCCTCGATCACGATGAGCGAGTCCTGCTTCACCGTGTAGTTGGTGCCGTCGTTAAACACGACCTTAGCCATGCCCTCCGAGCCGGTCTGGATCACATCGCCTTTTTCCAGCGGAATGCTGTAGTCCGCGTTGATCCAGGTGTTGCTGCTGGACTTCTTGATTTTCACCGTTCCGTCGAGGGCGGTGAAGCGCGCTTGCTGGGCCGTCCCGGTGATCGCTTTGTCGGGAGCAGGGGCCATGCCGGCCACCTTCTCCAGCAGATTCGTGGCCATGCCACCGGCCGCCTTCACCGTGGAGTCGGTGAACTGCGGGAAGGCCAGGTGCATGGCGGCAAGAAACATCAGGCCCACAACCAGGAGCGCCAGGAACACGCTCCGATAGGTCACGGTGGTCCACGCAATGTGGATTCCCGGCTTACGTTTGGCGGACACAGGGGCCACGTAGATTCAGCCAAACCCTAGAGAATATGGGGTACTTCCAACCCTATCACAAGCCTAAGCGGCTCGGTCCCTGTTAGCAACCTGGGTTCCCGGCAGAGCGGTTACAGAGGTAACTGCAACCTCCCGACTTAGCCATGCGGGGCGGTTGATCCGGGCAGCGCGACGATCGTCTCCCTGGTGACGGACGATCCTGTACTGGGCAGGTGCGTGACCCGCGGTTGGATTCGGTGGCCCGAAGCTGGCGGTCTCGATCGTCTTATGAAGCAGTTGCGGCGGGCAAAATGAACTCCGGGCGATCAACTTGCCCGGTACCTTCCGGGACGGTAGCATGGTTGGTCCGAGGGGCGGATGAGGAGGAATCATGGCAACCGATACTCTGACCGGGGCGTCCATCCTGAGCAGCGGCAAGTCCAAAGTCTATAAGAACTACATCGATGGCGAGTGGGTGGAAAGCACCACCGGGGAAAGCTTCGAGAACCGCAATCCTGCCGACGTCCGGGACGTGGTCGGCATCTTCCAGAAATCGGCCAAAGCGGACGTCGACGCCGCCGTAGCGGCAGCTCGCCAGGCTTACACCCGCTGGCGCCTGGTGCCCGCCCCGCGCCGCGCCGAGTTGGTTTACCGCGCCGCGGAGATGCTCATTGAGCGCAAGGAAGAGTACGCCCGGGACATGACCCGCGAGATGGGCAAGGTGATCAAGGAGACACGCGGCGACGTCCAGGAGGCCATCGACACCGCATACTACATGGCGGGCGAAGGCCGCCGGATGTTCGGGCCAACCACGCCGTCGGAACTGCCTGACAAGTTCGCCATGGCCGTGCGGCAGCCGTTGGGCGTTTGCGGCATGATCACTCCGTGGAACTTTCCGATGGCCATTCCCTCATGGAAGCTGCTGCCGGCGATCGTCTGCGGCAACACCTGCGTAATCAAACCGGCGCAGGATACGCCGCTTTCCACCTTCAATCTGGTGCGCACGCTGGCCGATGCCGGCCTACCCAAAGGTGTGATCAACATCGTGGCCGGTTCCGGTTCGAGTGTGGGCGGGCCGCTGACCGAGCACGCCGATGTACGTGCGATCTCCCTCACCGGCTCGACCGAAGTGGGACGCGTCGTCGGCACAACTGCAGCCAAGAGCTTCAAGCACTGCTCCCTGGAACTCGGGGGCAAGAACCCGATGATCGTGCTGGATGATGCCAACCTGGACCTGGCCCTGGAAGGCGCAGTCTGGGGCGCGTTCGGCACGACCGGGCAGCGTTGCACCGCGACCAGCCGCATCATCGTGCAGAAAGGCGTGTACAACCAGTTTGCCCACCGGCTGGTCGAATGTGCCAAGGGGCTGAAAGTCGGCAATGGCCTGGACGAGATCATCGACATGGGCCCGGCCATCAACGAGAACCAGCTCAAGACCGACCTAAGCTATGTGGAGATCGGACGGAACGAGGGCGCCAAGCTGGCCTGCGGCGGCAACCGGCTTGATCGGGGCGACTACCAGCATGGTTTCTTCATGGAGCCGACGGTGTTTCTGGAGGTCGATTCCAGAATGCGCATTGCTCAGGAGGAAATCTTCGGGCCGGTGGTGTCGCTGATTCCCTGCGACAGCCTGGAGGACGCCATCGAGATTGCGAACGGCATCGAATACGGACTCTCGTCGGCGCTTTACACCAAGGATGTCAACAAAGCATTCACCGCGATGCGGGATCTGTATGCCGGCATCACTTACATCAATGCTCCGACCATCGGCGCCGAAGTGCACCTACCTTTCGGCGGGGTAAAAGCGACGGGCAATGGTCACCGCGAGGGCGGTCTGGGCGCAATCGACTTTTACACGGAGTGGAAGACGGTATACGTGGACTATTCCGACAGATTGCAGAAGGCGCAGATCGACCGAGCGGATTGACAAGGCAGTGGTGAGGCGGCAGCATCGCCCGATTGGCCGTCGGCCAGCGGCAGGGCGGCAACTCTGTTCCGGCCACTGTCCGCTGTGCATTGCCTGCAGAAGCACGGCGGGTTCAGCGCGGTCTGCGGTAAATTGTTGGGAGATGCTGCGGCAGACGCCACAGCGGGAGTTTCGATGCCGGTCACCCACATGCGTGAAGTCGCTGCCGCGCGGCGCCTGGAAAACGTGCGCTACGCGATCCGGGACCTGGCTTGCCTGGCCGATGAGGTTGCGAAAGAAGGACACAAGATCCTGCCCCTCAATATCGGGGACCCGCTGAGTTTTGATTTCCGTACTCCGCCCCACATGATCGAGGCGGTCTACCAGGCCATGAAGAACGGCAAGAACGGGTATGCTCCCTCCCCGGGCATCCAGGAGGCACTGGAGGCCATCCGCGGAGAGGCTGCCCGCAAGGGCATCCCCAGCCTGCAGGACGTGTTCGTGACCACGGGGGTCAGCGAAACCGTGGACATCTGCCTCACCGCACTCCTGAATGAAGGTGACAACCTGCTCACGCCCAGTCCGGACTATCCGCTCTACTCGGCCGTGCTGGCGAAGCTGGGCATTCCGTCGAACACATACGCGTTAAACGAAGACGACGGCTGGCAGCCCGATCTGATTGACGTGCACAAGAAGATCAAGTCACGCACGCGAGGCATCGTGCTGATCAACCCCAACAATCCCACGGGGGCGGTGTGCACGCGGCGCATGCTGGAGGCGATCGCCGAGCTGGCACGGCGGAATAATCTGGTCATCTTTGCCGATGAAATCTACGACAAACTGATTCTCGATGACGAGCAACACCTGGCGATGGCCGCCGTGGCTCCTGACGTGCCTGTGGTAACTTTCGGAGGTCTTTCCAAAAACTACCTGGCTCCGGGATGGCGCATCGGGTGGGGGATGGTCAGCGGCGACGCGGCCGCGGTGAAGCCCTACGTGGAAGGCATCCACCGGTTGTTGCGTGCCCGGCTGTGCGCGAATCACCCCGAGCAGTACGCCATCAAAGCGGCGCTCGAGGGGCCGCAGGATCACCTCGGCGAAGTCAAGGCTAAGCTTCGCTCCCGTCGCGACCTGACCATGCAATGGTGCAATGCGACGAAACGGGTCAGCTGCGTCTCGCCGCGGGGTGCTTTTTACGCGTATCCCCGCTTGGACATCCCGGAAGGCGACGATGTGTTCGTCAAGGAACTGCTCCAGCGGAAGCATGTGCTGGTGGTCCACGGCTCGGGCTTCGGGCAGAAGCCGGGGACACGCCATCTCCGCATCGTTTTCCTGCCGGATGAGTCCACCCTGAACTCGGCTTACGCCGCGATGGGGGACCTCCTGCGGGAGCGCTACAAGTGACGAATTCTTTTTCGCGTCAGCGTTGGGAAACACCACCGGTGCTGGTAACCCGTTACTGGCCTGAACCCACCCCTTCTTCCCCGCCCCCCTGTACTTTGGGCACCTGTTCTGCCAAGGCCCGGGCGCTTACCTTCCCAAGTCGGGGGTGACCGTGTTCACGCACGAAACTGACCTGCGCAAGAGCGATCGCTATCCCTTGCGGCTGCCGGTGCAGGTTCGAACCGCACAGGCGGAGGTGACGGCTCAGTCGGAAAACATCAGCATGGGCGGGATGCTGTTCTCCAGCCGCTTCCGAATAGCGGAGGGGGCGACGGTAGAGTTAGCCATTGACCTGCAGGGCACCCCGGAGACGGCAGTGCTGATCACGGCCAGAGGAACTGTGCTGCGCGTGGCCACGCAGCCTTCCGGGGAATATGCGACGGCGGTCATCTTCGACGCTCCACCCCGGTTCACTCACCAGGCGGGCGCCTCCCAGAAGAGTCACTAAGCGGGCTCTTGCGTCGAAGCAGCGACCGAAGACGCTAGCCAGCTGGGGCCCCTTGCCGAAAGCGCCGAATCTCTGCTATCGCGAAAGGTTGCCGAAAGTTGCCAGCCTGCGTTTCTGCAGGTCAGTGACGTCCATTTCATCCGCCTGCAGTTCCGCCTCCTCCCGGGCCCACTCCTGGGCCTCTTTGCCTTCGAGTTTCTGGAGCAAACCGGCTGCGCACGCGGAGCAGCAGAAGCCCTTGATGTAGTGGCGCTCGCCGCCGCTTTGTTCAATGCAATATTCATACTGGAACACCGGGGGTTGAGCCAGGCAGAGAGCGCAGGCTTCCGGTGCGTTAATGAAAAGAGGATCGAAGGTTGCCAGGAAGACGCTGTCGTTCATGACGCACCTCGCGGCTTTTCTTCTCTTTACATCCCACAACTGCGCCGGATGGTCAGTGACCGCGGTCACGGCCCCGCGGGTCGTGGGGGACTGCTCCGGGCCGTGTGGAAAGGTCAGGGTTTCGACTTTTGGCGTCTTGTGCGATTTTGCCGGCTCGCCTGGAGCGCTCAGGGCCGCGGCCCTTCCTGGCCTCAGTCGCCGGTATTTCCGGGATTCGCTCTGGCTGGCCTTCGTCCCAGGAAAACCGATCCGGCGACAAATGGAACTTCTTCAACTCCGCCACCCGCCCGTTCGCCTGCCGCCCGCGCACCTGGGCGGTTGGGCCTGGCCGCAGTGCGCCGCCCTTTCCATCCCAGCCGCACTTCTCCACCGCCTTCACCAGGGGTTCGATAGCGAGATGTGCTCGCTTCATCTTTCCGGCTGAATCTGTTTAAATCGAGCGAGGGAGACGTGTTTCCGGATCGCGCGTGATCGATATCCACAGCCACATTCTGCCTGACGTGGACGACGGCCCCAAGTCGTGGGAGGTCTCGGTGGAAATGTGCCGCATCGCCGCCGCCGACGGCATCACCCACATGGTGGCCACTCCGCACTGCAACGACCGCTACCCCTACAACCGAGAGCGCCTGGCGGATTGCGTTGAACGCCTGCAGTCGATGGTGGGCGATGCCCCGCGGCTGAGCCTGGGTTGTGATTTCCATCTTTCCTACGAAAATCTGCAAAGCGTGCTATCGCAGCCGGCGCGCTACACCATCGATGGGGCCCGCTACCTGCTGGTAGAGCTGAGCGACTTCAGTATCCCGACGCAGGTCTCGGACTGCTTCCTGAAATTAGGGGACCGGGGTGTAACGGCTGTGATCACCCATCCGGAGCGCAATGCCATGCTGCGCCAGAATCCACAGCGTGTGCTGGAATGGGTGGAGCTGGGCTGCTCGGTGCAGATCACCGCCGGGGCGTTCACAGGCTTTTGGGGAGAGCGCGCCGCCCGGGTGGCCGCGTGGCTGCTGGAACGCGAGGCAGTGCACGTGCTCGCCAGCGATGCGCACGACCCCAAACACCGTCGGCCAGTGCTGTCGGAAGCGCGGAATGCGGTCGCCGCAATGGCCGGTCCTGACGTTGCGCGCGCCCTGGTCGAAGACAACCCACGCGCCATTGTCAGCGGGCTTCCCCTTCCCTACGCGCCCAAGCCGGTCGTCAAGGGATAGGGAAGGTCTCATGGTTCAAGGTGTAGACTTTCACCTCGTCTTCGGCTGGTCCGGCACCGCCCGAGGGCATTCCCTGCTAGACTTTGAAAGCTCGGAACTGCTTGTATTTTGAACTCTATTCCTTTGGCCCGGTGGTGGGAGGATCGGCGGGATCAGTGCTTCCCGGGGGCGGCGCGGACGGCGCATTACCGCGCGGCGCTTGCGGCGCAGTGGTCATGGCGCTTTCGGGATTCAACAGGTGATCATGGCTCGGCCCGAGACCGAGGGTAATCAGGGCGCGCGAGTCGGGAACCGTTTTGTTCTGCCACCCATGGTCCGCTTGGTAGCGCCGAAGCGCCTCTTCGGTGGCGGGGTCCCATTTGCCGCTGGGCTCGCCACCCAGGTAGTGCTCCCGCACCAAGGCCTGCTGAATCTGCCGGGCTCGTTCCGAGTCGATCTTCTGCTGACCGTGGTGGGCCACTGACCGCTTCGATTTCTTGCCTTTGCCGGAGCTGCCCGTCGTAGTGGTGTGCGACGTCGATGGACTCGAGCGGGCCCCGGAGTTCGAACTCTTGGTCGCCGAGTGGCTGGTAGTTTTGTTGGGGCTTGGCGAAGGTTTTGCAGTCTGTCCTGAAGCGAGGCTGCAGAAGAGGGCGAGAGCGCACCCGGCGCCCAGAACTCTCCCCGAAACTGAACCTACAGCAATTCTCGGCATCGTCGCCATCCGGCCAGAAATACAGGACAACGCCGCCCTCCGGGCCAGCACGGAAGGTCGCAGGAAAGACAAGCCCAACGGGCGTCTCCGGAGATCATCCCCGAATTGGGTCTCCGGAACCAGTGCCCATTGGGCCTGGACCAGGTTACGGAAGTGTACCCGCGATAAAGATCGTGCCGTCCTGGCGGCCCGCCCCCCGCGGACGCACCAGGAAGACCACATCCTGGCCGCTCTTCAGAGCGCTCTCGATGCGGTTATAGTCCTCGACCGTGTTGACCGCCTGCTTGTTGATCTCCAGGATCACGTCACCGCGATTGAGGCCGATGTCATCGGCAAAGGAGCCACCCTTCACATCCTGGATGATCACGCCCTTGCCCGCTGGAATGTCGAGGCGGTCGGCCAGATCGTTGGTCAGAGGACGAACCGTCAGCCCGAACTTGCTGGCCTTGGGTTGCTCCTCGTCGTTGCCCGCTTCGTCCTCGCCCAGGCGCGCGGCGAACAGCTTCGAGCGGTCGGCGATCGTAACCGTGGTGTCTTCCTTCTTGCCGTTGCGGACGAAGCCGATCTTGGCCTTATTCCCGGGCTTGCGAGCGGCGATGTCGGCCACAAGTTCGTCGCCGTTCTTGACATCCCTGCCGTCAACCGAAGTGATGGTATCGCCCACCTTCAGGCCTGCGGAATCGGCCGGACTGCCCGGCACCACGTTGGAGATCGTCACCCCTGACTGCACGCCGTACACCCGCGCGATCGCCGGAACCGGCTGGGCGGCGAACTCCACGCCGATGGAACCGCGCGTGACCCGGTGCTCCGGGCCGATCAGCTGGTTGTACACCTGTACCACCGTGTTGGACGGCATGGCAAAACCGACCCCCGCATAGGCATTGGTTTCGGTCAGAATGGCCGTGTTGATGCCGATCACTTCGCCCGCCATGTTCACCAACGGACCCCCGGAATTGCCCGGGTTAATGGCGGCGTCGGTCTGAATAAAGGACTGGAACTGCCGGTTGGGGACGATATTGCGCCCTTTGGCAGAGACGATGCCCGCGGTGACCGTCTCCTGCAGACCGAAGGGGCTGCCGATCGCCAGAACCCAGTCTCCGACTTGCATGCCATCGGAGTTTCCGACTTTCGCAGCCGGCAACGCCCGGTCCACCTCGACCTTGATCACCGCCAGATCGGTCTCCTGGTCGGAGCCGATCACCTTGGCATCGTGCTGCACCCCGGGTGGGTCATCCTGCAGGCGAACGCGGATTCGATCCGCCTTCTCCACCACGTGGCGGTTGGTCACAATGTAACCCTTCGAGTCGACCACGACGCCGGAACCCAGCGAGCGCTCCTTGATCTCGCCGCCGCCGTCCTGGCCACCCTGGCCTCCAAAAAAGCGGTCGAAGAATTCGTCGAACGGGCTGCCGCCGCCGTTATCGTCGTCACCCGGACCGGGACGCACGCCGCGCCGCTTGTGCGGACTCTTGATGGTCTGCTCGGTGTTGATGTTGACTACCGCGGGTTCCAGCTGCTTGGCAATCTGGGAAAAGGCACTCGACATCTGCTGCGGAGAAGGCACGGTCAGCGCGGTTGCTTCGGCTCCCTTCTGACCCTCCTTGCCTTTCACTCCGAATGAAATAACCGTGCCAATGAGGATGCCGACTGCCAGGGTGACCAGAACAGTCAGGCTGTAGGTCCAGCCACGGCCCTTCAGGCGCACCCAAAAGGCGCTTGCGCGCGATTCCATATAGCCACTTCCCTCCGGAAACTGCAAAACCTATTCATTATACCCGCTTGGCAGCCGGGGACGGGAACATTGCCGCGGCGCGCCAATGGATCTCTCGGTTAGACGCGGCAAATCGCAAAAACGTTGATTGCGAACTACTTTAAGGGCCGCGTCCCCGGTTCTCCGGCAGCCGCTCAGTCCTTGGGTGCGAGAACTCAGCGCAGGCCGGCCAGCAGGGCGAGAAGCAGTCCAGTGTAGGCGAAGATGACCAGCAGAACCATGATCACGCCGTACGCCAGCATGGCGAGCAAGTCCAGTGGATGCCCGACACAGCAGCGCACCAGCCGCGAAAGACCCAGGTATTCGCCGACGGCCAGCAGCGGAAACAGAACCACCGCCCAGGCAGTGGGGTGACGCATGGCTGGCTCCATTACCAGGTGAACGATTGCCGGCAGCAAGGCGAGCGCCGGACCCAGGGCCAGGGGTGCACCCCAATAGAGCAATCGCTCCCGCTGCTGCCGGTCCACCTGCCCAGTCTAACCGGCAACGAGGCCGCGCTGGCTCCTCCCGCGCCGGCCCACGAATGCCGGCCGTGCCGGCCGGTTTGCGCCAGCGTCGCAGCGAACTTCCACCAGAGAGACTACTTCGCCTCGTACACCGTCTTGCCGCCGACCACGGTTCGCAGCACTTGGGTTCCGAGGACTTTCGCCGGGGCAACCGCCGTCACGTCGCGATCGAGAACCACGAAATCGGCCAGCATTCCCGGGACGAGCTTGCCCTTGTCCTTCTCCGCAAATTCGGCAAACGCCGCACCCGCAGTGTAGGCGGCGATGGCCTGGTCCGTGCTGATCTTCTGTTCCGGGAAATATTCCTTCTTCCCGTCGACACTGCTGCGCGTGATGGCGGCATAAAGGCCCCGGAAGGGAGTCGCCGGCTCATGGGGATAGTCGGTGCCGAAGGCCAGCGTGACGCCCCGTTTCAGGAACTCCGCCCAGGCGTAGGAATGGGCCGCTCGCTTCGCGCCTAACCGAGCTTCCGCCCAGCTCATGTCGGTCAGCAGGTGGCCGGGCTGCATCGAAGCGATGATTTTCAGGTCTTTGAACTTGGCAATCTGAAGAGGTGTAGTGACCTGAGCATGCTCGATGCGCAGGCGATAGTCTTCGCCGCCGTCGGCGGCTCTGGCTTTCTTTTCTTTCGCGGCCTTTTCCGCGGCGGCAAAAGCCGCGAGGGCCATCTGAACGCCTTGGTCGCCAATGGCGTGAAAACCGATCTGGAACCCGGCCAGCAGACGCTCCCGGGTCATGTCATCCAGCTTGGCCTGTTCATACCCGGGCAGGCCGGAGTTCTTGGGGTCGTCGGCGTAGGGCTCGAGCAGGGCCGCGGTGCGCGAACCGAGCGAGCCATCCATGAAGCCCTTGAGCATGCCGGTGTGGAGCATGTTGTCTGAGGCCGGGTGGGCGTTGCGCTTGGTCTCCAGCTGGTCGAGCGAATCGTCGAAGGGCAACCACTCCGTGACGCGGGCCGTCAGCTTGCCGTCTTTCTCGATTTCCTCGAGGATCTTGAAGTCTTCCCAACTCAGCTCGGAACTTTCCGGATCAGAATTGTCCTGCACCGAGGTGATACCAGACTCGGCCACCACCGCCAGCGCCGCTTCCAGCGCCTGCCTGCGCTTGTCATGCGTGGGCTGGGGCAGCACCGCGACCACGGCTTCGCGCGCGCGGTCGCGCAGAATGCCGTTGGGTTGCCCGCTTTCGTCACGGTCGATCTTTCCGCCCCGGGGGTCGCGGCTGGCGATCGTGATGCTGGCCAGTTGCAAGGCACGCGTGTTCGCAACGGCAATGTGCCCGTCAACCCGGGTCAGAAACACAGGATGTTCGGTCGTGACCTCGTCGATGTCCCAGCGGCTAGGCAGGGCTTTGACCGGCCACAGGTTTTCGTCCCAGCCCGCACCCAAGATCCAGTCGCCGGGAGCCGTCGAATCGAGCTTGGCGCGGAGGCGCTCGCGAAACTCATCCAGGGACCTCACGCCCACCAGGTTGACGGTAAGCCGTTCGAAGCCCGCATCGGCGAGATGTAGGTGGGCGTCATTGAAGCCGGGCATGACGAATTTTCCGCCGAGGTCGATGACCTCGGTCTGCGGGCCGCGCAGCTTGAGGAGGTCGGCGTTCTCACCCACGGCCTCGATGCGGTCGCCACGCACCGCAATGGCCTCCGCGCGCTTCATCGCCCGGAATGAGGACACCACCGCAACCCCGGTATAGACGTTGCCGTGCACGAAGATGACATCGGCTTTGGGCAAGGCAGGCTGCTCCTGCGCGGCCACCAGGCTGATGGCGCACAACAACCAGACGGGTTTTACACTCATTCCCCCACCCCGGCCAGCGCCAGCATCGTCAGCAAGATGCGCTTCAGCCCCAGTTCGCGCCCCGTGCAGTCGAACCATTCCTGCAGGGTGTGCGCTCCGCCACCGGAGCCGCCACCGCCGATGGCGATTGCCTGACGCCCCAGGGACAGCGGAACGTTGGCGTCGGTGGAGGCGCGCTGCACTTGGGCCACATTGCCCAGGTAAGCATCCACGGCGCGGATGGCCTGCAGGATCCTGGCGTTCGGTTCCAGTTCCCCCGCCGGGCGGTCCCCGATGGGGACGACTTCGCAGCTCACCGACTGCGGTTTGCGCGGTGCTGCGCCCCGCACGGCCAGTGCCTGACGTTCAACGTCCACGGCCCGGTCCAGGCAAAGCCGCAGCGCCCCCTCCAGCCGCTCCATTTCGGCGGTAGAGGTGGAGCGGATGTCCACTCGCATGCTGGCCGATTCGGGAATGGAGTTGACCGAAGTACCACCCCGCATTACGCCGATGTTGAAGGTGCTCTTGGGGCTGCCCGCCACCGGCGTCTGCGAGAAACTCTCGATGGCCCGGGCCAGCACCACGATCGGGTTGGGGGCGCCAAAATCGCTCCAGGAGTGGCCCCCGGGCCCGCGAACAATCACCTCGAAGCGGCGGCTGCCCAGCGCCTCTGCCACCACCGTGTCGCAGCCCGCGCCGTCCAGGATCACGCTGTAGGCAATCGTGTCCTTCCAGCGAGGCGTGGCGAAAATGTGGCGCATGCCCCGCAGGTCCCCTTCCCCCTCTTCGCCTACGTTGCCGATGAACACAAATGGCATGGCATGGCGGAGGCGCACCGAACGCAGCAGGGCCACGATGGCCATCATGGCCGCCACGCCGGCGCCGTTGTCCGATACCCCTGGGCCATAGAGCCTGGTTCCCTGCTGGTGGACATTCAAGGGTGTCCCGGCGGGAAACACGGTGTCGATGTGCGCGCTCAGCGCAACGTAACGCCGCCCAAAACCGGGATGGATTCCAAACACGTTCCCCACATCGTCCACGCGGACATCGTCCAATCCGAGTTCCCGGAAGCGCTCTGCCAGCCAGGCTGCGCGGGCCGCCTCCCCGAAGGGAGGGGCGGCGATGCGCGCCATCTCCACCTGCCAGTGCGCCAACTGGGGCTCGTGGGAACGGAACCAGTTGAACGCCGAGCGCACTTCGGGCGATGCCGACAAACGCGCGACTTCGTCTGCGACGCTGGGATACACATCCGGCATGTCGGAGCGCGCGCTGGAGGACATGAGGTTGAACCTTGATCTTACACGCGTCGTGGTAGGTTTGACCCGGATTCGGGAGGTTACCGGGATTACTCCGGTCGGTAACCGTTACTTCCCTTCAGGGTTTTCACAAGGAGCGGGTAGAAGAGCGCTGCTGCACGACGATTCCTGGCCAACCGCACACGATGCGGCGGGCGCCTTGCCCGCCAAATTCGCCCCGCTGTCCTGCTGCTCGCAGAGGAGGAGGCAGCTGCCTAGCCCCTCTTTCCCGCCGTTTGCACGCACTCCAGGATCTCGGCGTCGGTGAGGGTGTGATCGCTTGCCTTGGCGCGGGCGTAGATCCTGTCCACGATCTCTTCGCTGGCCGCGATCGCGTGGCGTTCCAGCCAGAAGTGGATGTTGGATTTGCCGCTCATCGGGCCCACATCGATGATCTGCTCCAGGCCGAACACGTGCGACGGCACCCCGGAATACACAGCGTTGGCGAGCTCAACGTCGTTCTTCTTGTAGGCCTTGATCACCGCGGCAGCGTGAACCCCGGTCGCGGTCCGGAAGGCATCTTCGCCGACAACCGGATAGTTGGCCGGGATCGGTACTCCCGTGGCGCGGGAAACGGCCTGGCAGTAATCCTTGAGCCGGGAAAGATCCTGATCCTTCCAGGGCGGAATCCCCAGAAGTTTCAGGTTGACCAGCATCTGGTCCATCTGCGTATTGCCCACCCGCTCGCCCACGCCCAGAGCCGAGGCATGGACGCAGTCTGCGCCCGCAACCAGCGCGGACATGGCGTTGGCCAAACCCAGGCCACGATCACAATGTCCATGCCAATCCACCCGGATGGTCGCACCCGAAGGCTTTACCACTTCGTCCAGCACGAAGCGCACCAGGGCGAAGGTGCCCATAGGCGTGGCGTGCCCCGCGGTATCGCAGATGACAATGGCTTTCGCGCCGCAGCCGATCGCCGTGGAATAGAGCTTGCGGATCATCTCCGGGTCGCAGCGGGTGGTGTCCTCGGTCACATACATCGAGTCCAGGCCTAGTGACACGGCATACTTCACCGCCCTCTCGGTGGTCGTGAGCAGGAAGTCTTCCGTCCAGCCCTCGGTATAGCGGCGGATCGGACTGGAGCCGATGAACATTGCTGCCTCGATCGGCAGTCCGGTTCGCGCGACGATGTCCGCAATCGGACGGATATCGTTCTCGTGGGTGCGCGCCGCGCAGTTGGCCCGGATCTTCATCCTGTGGCGGACAATCTCGTGAGCCAGCGCCGTCACGTGCTCAACCGCGCGCGGCCCCGCCCCGGGCAGCCCCAGGTTGAGCGAGTGGATCCCTAAAGCCTCCATCAAGTGCAGGATTTCGACCTTAGCTTGGATGGAAGGATCGCGCACCGAGGGCGACTGCAGCCCATCGCGCAGGGTCTCGTCGTTGAGCAACACCCTCCCCGAGGGCCGCAAGGATTTGGGATAGATTGTGTTCCAGTCGTAGATGAGTTCGGAGATCTTCATCTCGGAAGCGCTGGCTAGGAGTGTCCTCCTGTCTCCAAGGAAACTCGCAGGCGGCCTAGCCAAGCGGTCGGTTTCTGATTTGCTCTCACAGAAGCCGGGCTTGCCTACACCGCGGCGCGAAACCGCGCCATCCCTGGGGCAGCGGCTCCAGCTTCGCCCGCCGGGATCGTGTCGTAGCTACCCAACATGACCCGGCGATCGAGCCAACCTAGGACGCCTGACGAGACCCCACACCCCACTTAATACTTACGCGATCACTTCCCGTCTTTCGGCGGAACCGTTAACCCGAAGACCGAAATCCTTCCCTTCCCGGCCACGTTCACCCCACGTGTGTCCTCGGGATGTGGCAGGTATAGCGTCTTGCAATGCTCACAACGATACACCTCGGCGTCCGGACCCCATGCTTTCTCGGCGCAGCCACATTCCTGTTCCAGCACGTCGGCGGCGTAGTACCACCGCTTCAGGTGGCCGCCGCAAAACTTGCCTTTCTCGTCCTTTTCGTTGCAGGCGCGCTGCCCGGCCTGCTTGATTTTCACCTTGTGGTTAGGAAGTTGTTTGGGAATCTGTGCTGTCACGGTTTCGCCGGTGGCCAAAGAATATACCCTCGTTTAGGCGGCGCGCAGCCGCGCGATTGGGCTCGAACCTCCTCATTTTACTCGAGCTCTGGCGGGACTGGACAACAAGCCGTTACCGCTTGCGACTGGTCACCATGCCCACCGAGCGCAGCGCTCCCCGCACCCGCTCGCCCAGCCGCCGCCCAAACTGCGCATCGATGACCGCTTCCACCTGCCGCGTGAAAGCTTCGCCGTAGCCATACCACCACACCTTCTTCATGCCCGGAAGCAGGTCGACGTTGAGGTACTTCATCCTTACCATTTCTTCCAGTCCAAACCGGCCGTGGGCACGTCCGATGCCGCTGGCCTTCACCCCACCGTGCGGCGCCTCGCTGATGCCAAAACAGGAGATCATGTCGTTTACCATCACGGTCCCGGCGTGGATGCGGCGAGCCACCTTCTCGCCCCGACGCGAGTCGCGGGTCCAGACGCTGGCCGCGAGCCCGAACTCAGTTTCGTTGGTCAGCTTGACCCCTTCCTGGTCATCCTCAAAGGGAGCCACAGAAAGCACGGGACCGAAGGTCTCCTCCCGCATGACCTGCATTTCCTGGGTGACGTCTGCCAGCACGGTAGGAGCGTAGAAGTTCGGCCCGATTTCCGGCAGCCGGGTTCCGCCCACCAGCACCCGCGCTCCACGCGCTCGCGCATCCTCCACGTGCGATTCGACGATCCGCAGCTGCCGTTCGTGGATCATAGGACCGACTTCCGCCTGCGGATCCATCCCGTCGCCAATTCGCAGCTGGCGCGCCTTCGCCACACAAGCCTCCAGAAAACCCGGGTAGAGGGAATGGTGGACGTAACAGCGCTCTACGGACAGACAAGTCTGTCCTGCGTTCATGAATGCGCCCCACACGGCCGCGCTCGAAGCAACGTCCAAATCGGCATCGTCCAGCACCAGCATGGAATCCTTACCGCCCAGTTCGAGCAGCATGGGCAGCATTCTTTGTCCCGCCGCCTGGGCGATGCGCTTACCGGTGACGGCGCTGCCGGTGAACACGAGCTTGTCCAGTCCGGAGTCGATCAGGGCAGCACCGGTCATGCCGTCTCCCGCCACCACCTGCAAGACCGGCTGGGGGATCCCGGCTGCGTGCAGCAGCGAGGCCAATTCCAGCGCCACCAGTGAGGTGAGTTCTGACGGCTTCAACACCACTGCATTCCCGGTCACCAGGGCAGCCAGGACCTCGGTCGCCGGAATGGAGAAGGGATAGTTCCAGGGGGAGATGATGCCGATGACGCCGTGCGGTTCGCGCAGGATACGTCCGCGCTTGGCCTTCATAGCGATGTTGCCATGAGGCAAGGGCTGATCGCGCAGGAAACCGTGCGCCTCTTCGATCAGAAAGCGGGTGGCGTCTAGCACCACCGCCACCTCGGTCGTGAGCGCCTCGACGTAAGGTTTGCCTGCCTCGCGGGTGATGAGCCGGGCAACCTCGACCTTTTTTTCGTGGAGCAGGCGCTGAAATTCGCGCAGGACTGCCACCCGCTGGTCCACGCTCCGGCCCGCCCAGGCAGGTTGCGCCAGGCGCGCGGTGGAGACCGCGGCCGCGACTTCAACCTGGTCCGCACAGTCAAGCTCTCGCAGCACTTCACCGGTCGCCGGATTGACCGAGACCACCCGCCGAGCAGCGACTTGGAGATCGGTGGCCAAACGTTACCTGCTGACAGTCTAGACCAATTCGGTGCGGCAGAACATCAGCATCGACGGCTGCGGTTGGGGTGCTGGAGCCTCCCGGCGCTCGATCACGTCCGGCACTTTAGCCATGGCTGTGCAGGTTCGACTATGCCGTCGTCATGATCGACTCCTGCTGCAACACCAGCGTGGGCGGCTTCGAGCTTCCGTTGCTCGCATACAGCGACGGATGCGTGTCGTCGAACGCCGCTTCAACCGCCCCACAGCAAGCCGAACTGCGCATTCTGCACTCCGATGCGGACCTGGTTTTCCAATTGCTGCAGACGCACCTAGGCCTGGCGAGCCAGTGCTGCAGTTCGAGGTTGGTCTGGGCCAGGATCAGGGCCTGCTGGTCGGCAGCGACCGTGCTTGGCGCGTAGGCTGCAAAACCCTGCAGCTGGTGCTGGGTCAGGGTGGCGTTGAAATTGGAGTTGAATTGCGGGCAGAGGGGCTGAGGCTGGCAAACATGGAGTTGGTGGTCACTCGGATCTTGTTGAAACCGACCAGCAGGTTGGTGCCCAGCGGGAAGTACTGGTTATAGGCAAATCCCAGGTTGCCGTGTTCTGTTCGAGCACGGGAGCCCGGTGAAAGAGCTGTTGACAACCTGGTTGAAGCGCGTCCGGTTGCAAAGTCTCAGTCAATCACTGGCGTCTTTACGGCACATATTCCACGCTCACCAAGCACAAGCCGCTGGCGGGCGCCGTAGCCCCGGCGGCCGAACGGTCGCGGGCTGCGAGAATCCGGAGAATGTCCTCTCCCCGCAAAGTTCCTTTGCCCACGAGCACGAACGTCCCGACCAGATTCCGGACCATGTGGTGGAGAAATCCGTCTCCCCGCACGTAGTAGATGAACTCCTCCCCATCTCGCTCCCAGGAAGAGGAGAATATGGTCCGCACTTTCGAGATTTCGGCGTCCGGCTGGCGATCCGCCTCCGGGTCCACCGCGGCAAATGAGCTGAAATCGTGCTTTCCGGTGACCAGCCCGGCAGCCCCTTTGATGAGCTCTTCGTCCAGGGGATAAGGGAAATGCCATACATAGCGCGCCAGAAACGGTGGGCAGATAGGGCCGCGGAACATGCGGTAGCAGTAGGTTTTTGCCCGGGCCGACTTGCGAGCATGGAACCCCGTCGCCACTTCCACCGCTTCCCGCACGCGAATCGAAGGCGGCAGAGCGTCGTTCAGGGCCCTGACCAGGTTCTCGGCCGGAATGGGCGAGGACGTGGCGAAGGTCGCCACCTGCGCCAGAGCGTGCACCCCGGCATCGGTCCGACCCGACCCCTGGGGCAAGACGTTTTCTCCCGTAACCCGTCCAATAGCGCAGGCCAGCGCCCCCTGGATCGTGGCTCTGCCCGGCTGGATCTGCCAGCCGGAGAAGTCTGAGCCGTCGTAGGCGAGAGTCACTTTGAGATTGCGGATCACGCTCCGAGTCCTCCGCCAGCCGCGAGCATCTAAATCGCAAGCCGGAGGCTTACAGTTTTATTCGTCTTCGCCCGCTGCCGAACGGGACGGGAGTCGTATACTGACCATTCTCTAGGAGTGGCGGACTGGTGGGATTTGATGTTATGTAATTTGCGGAGCACGGAACCTTTCCTGTGCGCCCTGCGTAGCTTTGGCGTGTAGGGGAGCCACGCTCGCCACGATTCATGACCACTGCAAAAGTCCTCATGCACGGAGAATATTTGAATGCGACTGCTATGTTCGAGTTCTACCTCCAGGTTTTTGGCGGCGCTGGCGCTGGCCACAACCCTAGTCGGCGCTGCTCGCGCCCAGACGATCCCGTCGCAATCCACCGCGCCTCTTCCCCAGGCTCCTTCGGCCAGCCAGGCCGCCGCCCGTCCCTTCGTGGTGGGCGACTACACCCAGGGCCGCAGCCACCTGCCTAACCCCATCGCTCCCTACCAGACTACGAACGTCATCCCGCCGAACCTCACCAACACGCCGCGGCTGGAGCAGTTGCTGAGAGAGGGCAAGCTCATGCTCTCCATGAACGACGCCCTGGCTCTGGCGCTCGAAAACAACCTCGATCTGGCGATCTACCGGTACAACCTCAACATCGCCGACACGGATATTTTGCGCGCCAAGTCCGGCGCCAGCATCCTCGGCGTCAACACCGGCGTGGTGCTGGGCACGCCCGGCGGCGGCGTGGGCGGCTTCGGAGGTGCCACCGGCCTCACCAGTGGAGCCGGAGCGGGCGGCACGACCATCGGTGGGGGCGGCGCCGGTACAGGTACCCTCGGTCTGGTGAGTTCCACCCTCGGCTTGGGCTCCCCCGTTCCTTCCTACGATCCGATCCTGACCGGGACCCTGCAACTCGACCATTACAACCAGGTAGCCTCCAGCGCTTTCGTCGGCGTGCCCGTCCTCAGCCAGAACACCGGGACGGCCAACCTCTTGTACAACCAGGGATTCGCCACGGGCACAAACCTCTCGGTCGGCTTCAATAATACGCGTCAGACCACCAATTCTCCCTTCACCAACCTGAGCCCGATTTTGAATTCGGGCTTCAAGGCGAATGTGACGCAGCACCTGTTGCAGGGCTTCGGTTTGCTGCCCAACCGGCGCTTCATCATCATCGCGAAAAACAACCGGGAACTCACTGACGTTGGCTTCCGCCTGCAGGTTACGGACACGGTCGACCAGATCCAGAACATTTACTGGGACCTGGTTAACGCCTACGAGCAGGTGAAGGTGCAGCAGGACGCCCTCGCACTGGCAGAAAAGACCCTCTCCGACAACAAGAAACAAGTGGAGATCGGCACCCTCGCACCGCTCGAGATCGTGCGGGCCCAGAGCCAGGTGGCCTCCAGCCAACAGGCGGTGATCACGGCCAAGACCCAGCTCGAGCTGCAGCAGTTGCTCATGAAGAACGCCCTCAGTCGCACCCTGGTGGATCCGGTCCTGATCGAGGCGGAGGTGATTCCGACCGACACCATGGGCATTCCTCCCCAGGAGCCAATTCTCCCCACCCAGGACCTGATGAACGACGCCCTCAGTCATCGCCCGGAGCTGGCCGAGTCGCGCATCGATCTGAGCAATCGTGCCACCAGCATGAAGGCGATCAAGAACAGCCTTCTGCCGACACTCGACCTGTTTGCCTACTACGGAGGATCGGGCATAGGAGGCGCCCAGAATTCAAGTAATGTGTGCGGAAATCCCGGCTCCAATCCCAACTTCTGCACTCCGCCCGATCAAGCCCTGCCCTCGACTAGTTACGGCGACACTCTCAATCAACTGGTCAACGGCACGGCTCCCGATAAGGGCGTCGGCGTGAGTCTGAACATCCCGATCCGCAACCGCCTGGCTCAGGCCAACAACATCCGTTCTCAGCTGGAATATCGCCAGGCCCAGATGCGCCTGCAACAGGTGGAAAACGAAATCCGCATCGAAGTTCGCAACGCGCAGTTTGCCCTGCAACAGAATCGCGCCAGCGTGGATGCAGCGCAGGCGGCCGTGGCGCTGGCGGAGCAGTCGCTCGAGGCCGAGCAGAAGAAATACGCGCTCGGCGCTTCGACGACAACGCTGGTTCTGCAGCAGCAGAGCCAGCTCACCAGCGCACGCTCGACCCTGGTGGCGGCGAAGGCATCGTACGAGAAATCCCGTGTGGAACTGGACCGCGCCACCGGCCTGCTGCTGGAGCGTAACAACATCGACCTGGCCGACGCCCAAACCGGAGTCGTGACCAAGATCCCGACCGTGCCCTATGTGGTGCCACGCTCGGAGGTTCAAGCCGCGCCTCAAGTCCCGTCAAAGCCCAACGACTGAGGCGTACCCAACGACCACCCTACGCTTGCTTTCCCGGCGGGTGAGGGGCTTTTTCTTTGGCTGGTGTCGTTCGCGGTTATGGTGAATTGAACCCGGAATACCCGGGGGAAAAGTCCGATTCGAGGTGGAGCAGAACGAGCGGGGCTGCCACCAAGAGCCTTGGTTCCGCATGCGAACTCCGTCCTCTGGCGGGCCGCAGACACGCTTTCTTCCCAGTGTGTCGTGAGCCCACGCTGTGTCTGGCATGATCTCCTTTCTCCAATCCGTGCGCGAAGACGTGGCCGCGGTCTTCGAGCGCGATCCCGCGGCGCGCTCCTACCTGGAGGTGTTGCTCTGTTATCCCGGCGTGCACGCGCTCTGGGCTCACCGCGTCAACCACTGGCTGTGGCGTCTCGAGCTGCACTTCGTGGCCCGCTGGCTGTCGCAATGGGCACGCTGGTTCACGGGAATCGAGATTCATCCCGGTGCCCAAATTGGACGCCGCCTGTTCATCGATCACGGCATGGGAGTCGTCATCGGCGAAACCAGTATCGTCGGCGATGATGTTACCCTCTACCAGGGCGTCACCCTCGGCGGCACGGGCAAGGAGAAAGGCAAGCGCCATCCCACCATCGGCAACGGTGTGGTCATTGGTAGCGGCGCCAAGATCCTCGGCAATATCACCGTAGGGAACAACTGCCGCGTGGGCGCCGGATCAGTGGTTCTGCGCAGCATCCCCGACAACTCCACCATCGTGGGCGTGCCCGGCCACATCATCCTGCGCAACGGCCGCCGCGTTGTGATCACCGATCCCAAGGAGATCAGCGACCCCATGTCGGATGTCTTCATCCGCCTGGCCTCCGAAGTCCATGAGATTCGCAAACAACTGGAAGAGCATACCCAGGCCCAGCTGCCTCCGGAGCCCCACCTGAACCTCGACGAGGAATGGGGGACCTACTCCGACGGCGGCGGCATCTAGCACCAGCGCCGGCTGTCCTGCGGGCATCTTGGCCGCAGCCGATCACAACCCGCAGTTTTCCCTGTGAGACAATACCGCGTCGAAATCCATGTCGAACCCGTCACAGACCCTTTCCGTAGCCATCGTGGCCATGGATGAAGAGGCCAACCTCGGCCGCACCTTGGCCAGTGTGCGCTGGGCCGACGAGATCGTCGTGGTCGATTCCGGCTCGAAAGACCGTACCTGCGAGATCGCGCGCGAATACGGCGCCCGGGTGATCGTCGAGCCCTGGCGCGGCTACGTGGCGCAAAAGCAGTATGCTATCGGCCTCTGCAGCCAAGACTGGGTGCTGCTGCTCGACGCCGATGAGGAGGTCAGCTCCGGCCTGGCGGAAGAAATTCGTGCCGTGCTGGCCGATCCCGACGCCCTGAACGCCTACTGGACACCGCGCAAGAACCTCTTCCTCGGCCGCTGGATCAAGCACGGCGGCTTCTATCCCGACCCCAAGCTCCGCCTGTTTCGCCGTGGCCTCGGAGTCGTAGCCGGCCATGACCCCCATGACCGGGTCGACTTCAGGCCAGGAGTCGCGTCGCCTACCCGGCGCTTCCACAACGCCCTCGTCCATTACACCTATCCCACGCTGACGTATTACATCGGCCACATGAACCGCTATTCCTCGCTCGGTGCCCAGGACGCCCTGGCCAAGGGGCAGCGCGGCTTCAGCGTCGCTAACATCGTCTTTCGCCCGCTGGCGACCTTCGTCTACAACTACATCTTCCGCCTCGGTTTCCTCGACGGTCGCGAAGGACTGCTGCTGCACCTCTACCATGCCGTCTATGTATCGTGGAAGTACGCGAAGGCGTGGGAACTGGCGCGCACCGAGCAGGCGTCCCAGGGATGAAGAAGATACAGATGGCCTCGGTATCTCCGTGGTGGATGCGCCGCCAACCTCCGCCTCGGCCGCCTGTGCCCTGCCTTGTACCCGTTCCACCGGCTCCTCTATCATCAAGTGTCGGGGGACGTGGGCGCCCAAATGGCTGACCAGAAAAAGCCTTACGCCAAACCACAAGTAGCCGAGACCGAGATCGCCGACGTTTTCGAAGGCCGCCACCCTTCCGCCCGCGAGAGACAATGGGCGGAACAGACGCTTGCGCCCGCGCTGGAGAAGGCTGCTGAGAAGCCCATCGGCGCGCCTACGGGCATCAATCGGGACGAGCACGGCCATGCCCGCTTCACCACGCTCTCCGGTGCACCGGTGCGCCGCCTCTACAGTGCAGCCGACCTGCCCGAAGACTGGACCTACGACCAGTACCTGGGTTATCCCGGCGAGCCGCCTTACACCCGTGGCATTCACGCCAGCGGATACCGCGGCAAGCTCTGGACCATGCGCATGTTCTCCGGCTTCGCCTCGCCGGAAGAAACCAACCAGCGCTACAAGTACCTGCTCGAGCACGGCGGCGGCGGCCTGTCCGTGGCCTTCGACCTGCCCACCCTCATGGGTTATGACTCTGACCATCCCGCGAGCGAGGGCGAAGTCGGCAAGTGCGGCGTGGCTGTCGACTCGCTCGAAGACATGGAGATCCTCTTCCGGGGCATCGATCTGGAGAAGACTACCGTATCGATGACCATCAATTCACCGGCCAGCGTGCTCTGGGCCATGTACCTGGTCGTGGCCGAGAAGCAGGGCGCCGACTGGAAGAAAATCTCCGGCACCATTCAGAATGACATTCTGAAGGAATACATCGCCCAGAAGGAATACATCTACCCGCCCGCGCCCAGCATGCGCCTGGTCATCGATACCTTCGAGTTCGGCTCCCGGTTCACGCCCCGCTTCAACACCATCTCCATCAGCGGATACCACATCCGCGAGGCTGGCTCGACCGCACTCCAGGAGCTGGCCTTCACCCTATACGATGGTGCCGAATACGTGGAGTGGGCGCGCCGCCGCGGCCTCGATGTGGACGAGTTCGGACCTCGCCTCAGCTTCTTCTTCAACGCCCACAACGATTTCTTCGAGGAAATTGCCAAGTACCGCGCCGCCCGCAAAATCTGGTACCGGCTGATGAAGGACCGCTTCGCCGCGAAAAACCCGCGCACCCGTCTGATGCGCTTCCATACCCAGACCGCGGGGGTTTCCCTGCCCGCGCAGCAGCCCATGAACAACATCGCCCGGGTTGCGCTCCAGGCGCTGGCCGCGGTTCTCGGCGGCACGCAGTCGCTGCACACCGATTCCCACGACGAAGCCCTGGCCCTGCCCACCGAAGAAGCCGCTCGTATCGCTCTGCGCACCCAGCAGATCATCGCCCACGAGAGCGGAGTGGCCCAGACGGTGGACCCGCTCGGCGGCTCCTACTTCGTCGAGAAGTTCACGCTCGACATGGAAAAGGGCGCTTTCGACTACTTCGAAAAGCTTGACCAGATGGGCGGTATGGTCAAGGCTATCGAGCGCGGCTATCCGCAGAAGGAAATCGCCGACTCCGCTTACCAGTACCAGCGTGCCGTCGAGGCCAACGAGAAAATCATTGTGGGCGTCAACGAATTCGCCATCGAAGAAGAGCCGCCCAGGATCCTTTACATCGACGAGACCGTTGCCCGGCAGCAGACCGCGAAACTCAAAGCCCTGCGCGCACGGCGCTCCAATGAGGAGGTTGGCCGCCGTCTCGAAGCCCTGAAGAAAGCCGCCGCCCAGGACCCCAAGGCCGGCACCAACTCCGCTCTCTCCGCTGTAAATACCATGCCCCTCATCCTGGAGGCTGTCCGTGCCTACGCCACCGTGGGCGAGATCTGCGACGCCTTGCGGCAGGTCTATGGAACCTATACCGAGGTGAGCGTGACCTAGCCGAGGGCCTCGGGGCCAGGGCAAAAACCCTGAGACCTCCGGGCATGCAGAGGAATCACATATACCGATGCGCAAGGCGATTCATCACCTCCGCAACTCCGATCCGGTGCTGCGAGCCATCATCGAGCGCGTCGGCCCCTACCGCATTGAGTATGGCGAGCCATCTTTCCACAGTCTGGCCGAGGCCATCCTCTACCAGCAATTGAACGGCAAAGCCGCGGTCACGATCTTCAATCGGTTCACCGCCGCGGCCGGCCATCCCCTCACTCCTGCAGGCATCCTCAAGCTGAGCGATGGCGAGATGCGCGCCGTCGGGCTCTCCAGGCAGAAGACCGCCTACCTGCGCGACCTCGCCACCAAAACCCAAGCCGGCACGCTCAGCTTCGAAAAGCTTTGCCACGAAACCGACGAAGCAGTCATCCGGCACCTCACCCAGGTCAAAGGCGTGGGCCTGTGGACGGCCCAGATGTTCCTGATGTTCACGCTGCGGCGCCCCAATGTGTTGCCCACGGGCGACTACGGCGTACAGGTCGCGATCAAAAGACACTATCGCAAGCGCAAACTCCCCCGGCCCGACGTCATAGAAAAAATCGCCCGCGCCTGGGAACCCTACCGCTCCATTGCCTGCTGGTATCTGTGGAAGAGCATGGACATGAAGACCATGTAGGTGCCCGGGGGTTCGCCTTCACAGATCGAAAATGGACAATCTTAAATTCCCTGTGCTGCCGGAGTCCGCTGTGGTTAAATGAATTTGATGCCCGAGGAGCACAAAATCCGGGTGCTGGTGGCCAAGCCCGGACTCGACGGCCACGACCGCGGTGCCAAGGTGATCGCGCGCGCCCTGCGCGACGCCGGCATGGAAGTCATCTACACCGGCCTGCGACAGACTCCAGAAATGGTGGTCAACGCCGCCCTGCAGGAGGACGTCGACGTCATCGGCCTCTCGATTCTCTCGGGTGCTCATAGAGCCATAGTGCCGCGCGTGATGGAACTGCTCCAACAGAACCAGATGGACGATGTCCTTGTGCTGGTCGGCGGTATCATTCCCGACCAGGACGTCGACGGTCTGAAGCAGGCTGGCGTGGCCGGCATCTTTCAACCCGGTACCGCTATGGACGATATCGTGACGTTCATCCGCGCTAACGTGAAGCCGCGCGGCGTTCCCACATAAACCGTTCTCAGTTCCCGGTGGTCCGTTCTCAGTCAGTGATCTTCCGAGCCAGGTTCTTCGCTTCCCGTGGCTGGCACCTCGACAACCCGTTTACGCGAGACTGTTACCCGCGCTATCGGGCCGGCGCCCTGGTACTGGAAAGGCTTTCCTGCCCTCGCCTTGCCTGGAGGAGAGCGCCTGCTGTGGAGGCACCACGGCGAGCAAGGTGCGCTGGGCTATGTCGTCACCCTCGGCTCGGAGCAGCCAACGGAGCCGGCTCGGTTGGCGCTGAACACCTACAGCCGGCCGTTCTTGGTTCCGCCTTCCTATCTCGGGGTGTGGTGCCCCGAGGCACGTGCCCTGCGGCTTACCTGTTTCGATCCCGACACCCTGCAAGCCTTTGAACTGGCCGAGATCGCGGGCTGGTTCAAGCAATCGCCCGACCGGATTTATGCGAAGACGGAGCCGGTGGCCGAGTTCGAGCTCCCGCTGGCCTTGGAGCCGGGCACGCACAGGATCGAGGTCCCGCCCCAGCTGGCCACGGTCGACGAATTGATCGCGCCGACCAGTTACAAAGCCATGAGCCAGGATGATCCCGCCTTCGCCCTGTTTGTTCTCTACCCGCACGCGGGCTTGGTCGAGGTGCTGCCGCAGCGCTGGTTCACTGCCGCCCAGTACCGGGTCGGCCCGCAGTGGATCACGCGTGCCATCCGCGATCCCGAGTCCCACCGGATCGTGGGCGAGTGCTTTGGCGTGGGGTCGTTCGTGCTCAAGGAAGACGGATGCCGGCTGGAGCGGTGGATGGAGAAAAACAGCGCTTAGGCCGTCATGGCGGGTGGCGCGGGCTCGCTCGCGAACTTGCGGTGCAGCCCGCTCGGGTGAAGATTGTGGTTCAGAGCCGCCAGCCAATCGACGACCTATCTCCGATCTCCATGACGCGACCGAACCGTGACAACGGTTCCGCTGACTTCACTCTCCGGCAGGCCCAGGGAATTCTCTTCCTGACCCTGGTCTCCGGCGACGGCACGAACCGCCTCACCCTGCGTAGCGTCAGCGCCCTCAAAGAGAAAATTCAAGGGTTCGTGACCCCAGAGGCTTCTCTTCCCTTGATCGTTGCCGGCGATCCCCTGTTTTCCGCGGGCGCCGATCTCCATGAGATCTCGCAGCTGAGTGCAGCTGACGCCCTGATCTTCGCCCGGATGGGTCAAGAGTTAATGCACCTCATCGAATGCTACCCGGCGCCGGTGTGCGCCGCTATCCACGGCTACTGCATGGGGGGAGGGCTCGACCTGGCGCTGGCCTGTCAGCGGAGGATTGCCTCGCCGCGCGCAGTCTTTGGCCATCGCGGAGCCGCCCTCGGATTGCTGACCGGCTGGGGCGGAACCCAACGCCTGCCGCGGTTGATCGGCAAGGGCCGCACGCTGGAAATGCTCGTCGCCGCGCAGAAACTGCACGCCACCGACGCCCTGCGGATCGGCCTGATCGAGGCCATCGCCGAAGATCCCGTGGCCGAGGCCGTTCGCCGGCTGGCCCCGGGAACCCACCGCGGAGAGGCGGAGGTTCCGGGAAGCGGGAACACAGGCTCTTGAGCTCGGTTCTCGCCGCTCCGGGCATCGCCCGCCGACCGATAAGACCCCTCCGAGGTCAAAGCCCGCCCGGCACTCGCATAGGATCCTAAGACTTTCCGGTTGCCTCTGGGCCCGGTGGTGAATGTGTTGGGTGAGGCGTTTTCTCCGTGCCTTCCTGTCTGTGGACTGGCGTTGCGCCCTCCCGCTGCGCTGGTATACCGTAAACAGTTTGCAGTAACCGCCCCATGGCTGACCGTCACGCAACCTCGCAGTCCACCGCCGCTTCCACCCTGTTGCCTTCCCGGATCGACGCCACCACAGCGCGCTTCGAGGCCAACATGCGTTTCATGGCCGACCTGGTCTCGCAGGTGCGCAACCAAGAAGAACAGATCCGCGAGGGTGGAGGCCCGAAGGCGATCGAGAGCCAGCATGCCAAGGGACGCATGACCGCGCGCGAGCGTATTCACCTGCTGGTCGATCCCGGCACCTTCTTTGAACTCGGCATCTACGCTGCGCATGGCATGTACCCGGAATGGGGTGGGGCTCCGGGCGCGGGCGTGGTCACCGGTTTAGCCCGCATCCACACGCGGCTGGTGATGCTCATCGCCAATGACGCCACCGTCAAAGCCGGCGCCTTCTTTCCCATGACGGCGAAGAAGGTCATCCGCGCCCAGAACATTGCTATCGACAACCGCATTCCCACCATCTACCTGGTCGATTCAGCGGGTGTGTTCCTACCCCTGCAGGAAGACGTCTTCCCCGACACCGACGATTTCGGCCGCGTCTTCCGCAACAATGCGGTGATGTCGGCCACGGGCATCCCGCAGATTTCCGCCATCATGGGCATGTGCGTGGCCGGCGGTGGATACCTTCCGGTCATGTGCGACCACGTCCTGATGACCGACGGCAGCGGGCTGTTTCTGGCCGGGCCGGCGCTGGTGCAAGCTGCTATCGGCCAGAAATATTCCGCCGAGGAGCTGGGCGGAGCCGCTATGCACGCCGCCATCAGCGGAACCGTGGATTACCGCGAAGCGAGCGACGAGGCCTGCATCGCACGCATCCGCGCCATCGTCGAAAAGTGGGGTTACCGTCGCCAGTCGCCCTGGGATCGCAGGAAGCCGGAGGAGCCCGCGCTCGCCGCCGAGGAGATCTACGGCATCTACGACTCCTCGCCCACTCACCCCTACGACATGAAGGAAGTGCTCGCCCGCATCGTGGACGCCGGACGCTTTGACGAGTACAAGCCGGAGTACGGCAAGACGCTGGTCTGCGGCTACGCCCGCGTCGGCGGCTTCGCCACCGGCATCGTGGCCAACCAGAAGCTCCACGCCCAGCAACTGGACCAGGGCGGCCACAAGCGGATGGAATTCGGTGGTGTCATCTACACCGAGTCCGCGGAAAAGGCCGCTCGCTTCGTCATGGACTGCAACCAGAACCTCATCCCGCTGGTCTTCTTCCACGACGTGAACGGATTCATGGTGGGCCGCGACGCGGAGTGGAGCGGCATCATTAGGGCGGGCGCCAAGATGGTCAACGCCGTCTCCAACTCGGTGGTGCCCAAGATCACCGTCATCGTCGGCGGCTCCTTCGGCGCGGGACACTACGCCATGTGCGGCAAAGCGTACGATCCCCGCTTCGTTTTCGCCTGGCCGACGGCAAAATATGCGGTGATGAGCGGCGAGTCGGCAGCCGGAACGCTGGTCGAAATCAAGGTCAAGCAACTGGAGCGCGGCGGCAAGAAACTGAGCGAAGCAGAGAAGAAGCAACTCTACGAATCGGTGAAACAGACCTACGACGAGCAAACCGATCCCCGCTACGGCGCAGCCCGGCTGTGGATCGACAAGATCATCGACCCGCTTGAGACTCGGGACGCAATTGTCCTGGCCCTCGAGGCGGCCGCCCTCAACCCCGACGTCCCGGAGTTCAAGGTAGGAGTCCTGCAAACATGATTCACCCGGAGAGATGGTCGACGGTTGCTTTTCGATGCGCCCCAGGGGCCGTGGGCAACGCAGGCGAATCCGATCACGCACGAACGGCCTGTTGTCATGGGAGGCTTGAGCTGGTTCACGCCTGAGGTGCTCTAGGGACGGCTCACGGCTCAAGCCAGAAGCCAGAAGCGAATTGCTAAATGCCGACTGCCGATTCCATCAAGCTGATCGAGTGCCCGCGCGATGCCTGGCAGGGCTTGAAGGGGCAGATTCCGACGCCGATCAAGGCCGATTACCTGCAAGCCCTGATCAGCGCGGGCTTCAAGCATATCGACGCGGTGTCGTTCGTGTCGCCCGCGGCCGTGCCCCAAATGGCCGACTCGGAAGAGGTGCTCAACGAACTCGATCCCCCGGACGACGTGGAAATCATCGGCATCGTGGTCAACGGGAAAGGGGCGCAGCGGGCCATCAATACCGACGCGGTACATACTTTGGGATTTCCGTACTCCGTATCGCCCACGTTCCTGCGCCACAACCAGCGGCAGACGCTCGATGAGGCAATCGACGAACTGGAGCAGATCAAGGGCAAGGCTGACGAGGCTGGTCTTGACACCGTGGTCTATATCTCGATGGCCTTCGGCAACCCGTACGGCGACGCCTGGAGCGCCGACGAAGTCGTTGGGGCCGTCGACCTGCTCGAATCCTACGGGGTCAAAATGATTTCGCTCGCCGATACGGTGGGCCTGGCCGGGCCGCCGCAAATACAGGAACTGGTCGGAGCGGTGCTGGCGAAATACGGTTATCTGGAGATCGGGGTGCACCTGCACTCACGTCCCGAGCAGGCCGTGGAGAAGATCCTCGCAGCCTACGACGCCGGCTGCCGCCGCTTCGATTCCGTGCTCGGCGGCCTGGGTGGCTGCCCCTTCGCGCAGGACGCGCTGGTTGGCAACACTCCTACCGAAAGAGTTCTGGAGGCGCTGGCGCTACGCGGGGTCACCCCGCCCATCACGCGCTCTCTCGATGTCCTATTGCGCGCGACCGCGGGGATTGAGGCCAAATATTCAAGTTCGACGGCGGCAGATTGAGAAGGACCTGCTTCCTTCCCGGCTTCAGGTACCGGTCCGCCGCCTTGTATACTACGTGTCGCTCCAATGTTTTGGGGAAGGCGATCGCGAGCAAAGAGATTGCTGCGCGAGAAAAGGGTCGGACTGATTCGCTCCCTCAACCCCAAGGGGGAAGAGCTGAGCGAATGCCGGTTCGGCGAAAAAACAATTCAGGTGAAGGTTGCACCCAGAGTTTCATCCCCGGCGGCAGAAATAACGCAGGAGACGGAGCGGCAGGCCTCGCCTCAAAGGAACTCGATCGGTCTTCACGGCAACGCACCATGGCTTTCGAAACCCTCCAACTCGCTCAGGATGCCGGCATCGCCATCCTCACCCTCAACCGTCCCGACAAGCGCAACGCTATCAGCTACCAACTCATCGAGGACCTTCTCGCCGCGCTCGGCGAAGTTGAACAGTCCCCCGCCTTCGTGCTGATTCTCACCGGCGCGGGCCAGGCCTTCTCCTCCGGCATGGATCTCGACAATCTCCGGACCCTCATCGGCCGCACACCGGAGCAGAATCTGGAAGACTCGCGCACCATGGTCGGCCTCTTTCGTGCGCTCTATGAGTTTCCCAAGCCGACGATCGCCGCCGTTAACGGAGCGGCTATCGCTGGCGGGGCTGGGCTGGCCCTCCTCTGCGATTTCACCCTGGCGGTGCCCGAAGCCAAGTTCGGCTACACCGAGGTCCGCATTGGCTTTGTTCCTGCCATCGTCTCCATGTTCCTTATCCGGCAGGTGGGAGAGAAGATTGCCCGCGACCTCCTGCTGTCCGGACGCCTGTTCGACGCCGAGGAAGCCCGGCGCCTCGGCCTGGTCAAAGAAATCGTTCCGTCCGGCAAACTGCTGGATCGCGCACGTGAACTGGCTTCACAGCTGCTGGAAAACAGCCCCACGTCCCTGTGTGCCACCAAGCGCCTGCTGACCGAGGCCGCGCGGGCCGAACTCGATTCGCAGATCGAGGCGGCCATCCGCCATAATGCGGCCATCCGCGCCACTGCGGATTTCCGCGAAGGCATCACCTCATTCCTGGAAAAGCGCAAACCGAAATGGAGCTCCCGGTGACCGGGGCGAAGACCGGCGCCAACGGCTATCCCGCCGTGAACGAGACGCGCGTGCGCGTGCGCTATGCCGAGACCGACCAGATGGGCATCGTCTATCATGCCAATCACTTCATCTGGTTCGAGGTCGGCCGGGTAGAACTCCTGCGCCAGCTCGGTTTCTCCTACCGGGAAATGGAGGAGCAGGACAACTGCTTCATCGCCGTGGTCGATGCCCGTTGCCGCTACAAGTCGCCCGCCCGCTACGACGACGAGATCGTGGTGCGCACCTGGCTGAAGAATGTCCGCGAATCAGTGATTCATTTTGGATACGAACTGGTCAGGGCCGGCAATGGCGAACTGCTCGCCGAAGGCGAGACCACTCACATCGTGGCCGACGCCCAGATGCGCAAAGCCGCACTGCCGGAAAAATACGTGACCGTCTTCCGCCAGGCGGCAGGAAAGCCAGGATCCAAGGAAGACTGGGAAACAGGACTGTAACCCGATGGCGACAAGGACCCTCGGACCCGACGACTGAAAACCAAAGACTGAGACCAGAAAACCTTGAAAGCGCTTCACCTCAACGGAAACGACCTCTCCCTGGAAGCGGTCGGCGAAGTCGCCGTCAACCGCCAGCCCGTCCTGCTCGACCCCGACGCCCGCGAGCGCGTCAATGCGTCCCGAGCGGTGGTTGACAGCCTGGTCGCCAACAACCAGGTGTCCTACGCCATCACCACGGGCGTCGGCAAGCTGAGCGATGTCCGCATCGCCGGCGACCAGGTCCGCGAACTCCAGGTCAACCTGGTCCGCTCGCATGCCGTGGGCGTTGGCGAACCGCTCTCCATCCCCGAAACGCGAGCCATGATGCTGCTGCGCGCCAATTCCCTCGCCAAGGGATTCTCCGGCATTCGTGCCGCTCTCATCGACACGCTCTGCGAATTGCTCAACCGCGGCGTGACGCCCATCATCCCTTCGCAAGGCAGCGTGGGTGCCTCAGGCGACCTCGCCCCGCTCGCCCACCTGGCCCTGGTGCTCATCGGCGAAGGCGAAGGTCACGACCCCAGGGGCGGACGCATTCCCGGTTCGGAAGCCCTGAAGCGCGAAGGCATCAAGCCCCTGGTCCTCGAGGCCAAGGAAGCCGTTTCCCTGATCAACGGCACGCAGGCCATGCTGGCGATCGGTTGCCTGTCGTTACTGGCGGCCCAGGTCCTGGTCGATTCTGCTGACGTTGTCGGCGCCATGACCTGCGACGCTCTAAAAGGTACCGACGCCGCCTTCGACGAACGCATCCACGCGGTGCGCCCGCACAGTGGGCAGATTGCCACCGCGAAAAATCTGCGCAAGCTCCTCGCCGGAAGCTCCATCCGCGAATCGCACCGCGACTGCGGCCGCGTCCAGGACGCCTATTCCCTGCGCTGCATGCCCCAGGTGCACGGAGCGGTGCGCGACACCCTGGCTCATTGCCGCGAAGTCTTTGAAACCGAGATGAACTCGGCCGTCGACAACCCCCTCGTCTTCCGCGACCGAGCGGGGACGAACCAAACCGGTGATGTGATTTCCGGCGGCAACTTCCACGGCGAACCCGTCGCCTTCGTCCTCGATTTCCTGGCCGTCGCCCTCAGCGCATTGGCCGGCATCAGCGAGCGCCGCCTGGAACGGCTGGTGAATCCCGCCTTGAACGAAGGCCTTCCGCCCTTTCTGGCCGCCGGCGCCGGCCTCAATTCCGGCTTCATGATGCCGCAAGTCACCGCTGCCGCCCTGGTCAGCGAGAACAAGGTCCTGGCCCACCCTGCCTCCGTCGATTCCATCACCACTTCCGGCAACAAGGAGGATTTTGTCTCCATGGGCATGACCGCCGCCCTCAAGCTCAAGAAGATCGTCGAGAACACCACCCACGTGCTTTCTATTGAAGCCATGGCATCCGCCCAGGCTCTGGATCTTCTGGCGCCTTTGAAGACCTCCCGCCGCCTGCAGACCGCCCACGCGGCCATCCGCGCCGTCAGTCCCCGCGTAGACCATGACCGGGTCATGCACCCGGATTTTGTGCGCATCGCCCAGGTCCTGACCAGTGGCCAGCTTGCACAAGTATTGCTGTGAGCAATCTGGAGCTTAGCCGGGGCATCGGGTTGTTGGCATGCCTGTGTCGGACAGACCAGTATGGGCTTGCACCGGTATCCTTTTCGCCTGTGTGGCTGAAGGCCGAGGGCAAGTCACCCTGGGACAATCAAGGCCGGCCCCTACCGTTGATGGAGAATAGGGAAGAAAAATTGCGAAGGTTCCGTCCGGCATTCCGGCTGAGGTCGGGAACGCCAGGTAGGGTGGAACCTTCGCCTGAGAGCAGGAGTCCCGTCTTCGCCCAGATCCTCCAGGCGGACTGGGCGGGACGGTCGCTCCCGCAAGATTTGTGGGATGGCGCGCTGGCACGCCAAGTTGCATCCGGCGGCACGCATTCACGCGCTATCGCCATCTCCGGATTCTCTCCCGTTTTTCCAGCGCAGTTGTCAGAAGATTGTAAAAATTGTCCCGAGGAGGACGGCCCCCCTCTCAGTTGACGCCTCCTCCTGTGGAAAACTGCAATCCACCCGCCACCGCCCCCCGTCTTCCCGGAGCATGCCTTGCATGTCCCTTCGTGGTTGAAGCCCTGCCGCGAAGGGCTCTCTTCCTACTCCACCTCGAAATCGGCGCTGCGAGGGTTGGCTTTCTGTCCGGCGTTGTCCAGGGCCTTGACTTCCACTCGGTAGAGGCCCGGCTCCAGCTGGTCCAGCGGAAGCTTGAGCGCCATCGGGATGACCGGATTCCCGGCGCGGATCAATGGCCGGACATCGCTCAACCCTGTGTCGAATCTCGTCGCTCCGGTTTTGCGGTCCACCACCACGTACTGCATTCCCACCTGCACCTTGGTGGAGTCGGCGCCGGCCAGCAACTGGTCGTAGATCTCGGCGTAGAAGGCCGCACGGTCCGTCTTCTTGAAACGGCACAAGCCCGCGGGGACCAACTGGATGCCCATGGCCACCAGCGGTGTCCGGTCCGCCAGCAGCTCTGAGTCCAGCCCGGTTGCCATGTCTTTCGCCGGCCGCAGATCCTTGCTCAGCGCCAGGCCACTCAGTCCGAACTTGCCGTCATAGGCCTCCACTGCCAGCGGGGCCTCGAGCTTGGCGAAGTGATCGCCGCCCGAGGTCAGCGCGACTTTCAGCGTGTACTGGCCGGTCGCAATGTCGAACTGATTCTCGTAGTGAAACGGCTCCCGGTTGAACTCCTCTACCTGCTTCTTGCCGTCCTGCATGATGTCGACCGTGTCGCTGAAGCGCGCCGCCACCGTGCCATCGGCCTTATACACCAGCCCGAGCACATTGAGGGTTGCATGCTGCTTACCGTTCTGCTTGTCGAATTTGAATGATCCCGGGGGTATCTCCATGGCCAGGTTCACCCGGGCCGTGTTCGGCGTGGTGTAGAAGAACGGCAGCGTCATCGACGCCGCCACATTCCCCGGCTGCGACCCGTTGGCCCGGCTCTCCAGGTCCTTTTCTTCCGGCTTACCGGCCAACATGTCCGCCGGCCGCACATTGCAGTAGCCGCTGCGTGAGCGCACCACGGTGCCGCCCCGATCCACTTTTACCCGCAGCGTATGGCAGCTGCCCTCCGGCGTCGGCTCCGGCGAATATCCCAGGACGTAGTAATGGGTCTGCTCCTTGGCAATCCGCTCCAGCCCGGCCAGCAGGTCGTTGTTGTTGACGATGACGAACCCTCCCGTCCCATCGGCCAGCTGGTACAGAATCTGCTGGTTGTCGGCCACACTGGGCGGAAATTGGGGAACGATCTGGCGCGGCTGGTTGTAGGGATTGCTGTAGTACATGCTGTTGTTCATCGGGTTTCCGCCGCCTGTGACCCGGCTCCCGCTTGACCCGCCGGAAGAGGCAGGGCCACCGCGGCTGCCCCCGCTTCCGCTCCCGCCACTCGTCCCGTGGCCACTGGTCCCTGCTCCCCCGCCCGCGTTCCCTCCACCGCCCGTGCCCCCAGTGCCACCGCTGCCGTGTCCTCCGCCGCCCCCCCCACTCCCGCCATGCTGGGCCACAAACAGCAGGCGAGGCCGGCTGGCTGGGGCATGAGTTCCGCCCGCCGAGGGCAGGCTCGCCGGAACCATGTGCCCTGCGTGCTGCCTCGGGGTGGTTCCCTTGGCCCCCGTGGGTGCGCCCGGCAAGGTGAGGTTGATCAGGCCGCGCACATCAATGGGGTAGATGGCCACGTTGGCCTTATTGCATGCGTCGATCACTGCCGTCAGCTCCGACTGCCGGTCCGGCGTCAAGGGAAATCCCGCGGTGAGCAGGACAAGGCTCTTGCGCCCCGCCACCGCACCCAGGTTCTTGGCCAGGCTACGCAACGCCAGCAACACCGTGTACGCTCCAAAATCGGCCTCCGCACTCCCAAGAGGCGGCCCCCCCAGTGAGGCCACTTCGATGGGCGCCGACGCGTTGGGGTTTACCCACGACGTGCGCAACCCGGCCACTGCTTTCTTCAGCCGCTCCGCATCCGCTGTGAAATTCTGCGCGATGCGGATCGACCCGCCGAAGTCCACTAGCGCGATCAGGCGATTGGGACCGGCATTGGCGTCGATGAACTTGGCGGCCGCCTGTCGCGCCCTCACCTGGTCGCTCGGGTCCATGGTCGAGTTGTCGAAGAACAGAACCAGGTAACGCCTCTGCTCGTCGCCGCTCCCGCTCCCGTTATGCTCCACGGAGAAGCTCTTGACCTGCTGCTCCTTGCCGTCTTCGTAGACCTTAAAATCCGGTTGCTTCAGGTCGTCGAGATAGTGGCCTTGCTTGTCGGTCACAATGGTGTCGACCAGCACCAGGCGAGCCTCAGCCTTGATCAGCGGGGTCGGACCCTGGCCGTTGTCTTGCTGCGCGTGCACGATCGGTGTGGCCAGCCCCAGCTCCCATCCAGCAAGTGCGGCCAATACGGCAATGGCGATGACAAACATCAGGCGGCGCAATGGCATGGCAATACCCTTCCTCGGGTCTGGCGGCCCACTTATCGGCGATATGACTCGGTTACGTTCACGGCCCATCGTTACAGCAGATGATTTCCGGCCCACCCTACTAGGGGATCTCGACGGCCCCGTTGGTGGCTGCGAGTTGTCCCTCCGCATCCCGCACCACCAGCCGGAGCAGGTAGCTTCCCGGCCTCACATCGAAACTAGTCTTGAGCGTAATCCCCGAGCCCAGCTTGTGAGCCAGGGTGTCGTCCTTCAAGCGCATCTCCACAACCTTCTCGCTGCTTGTAACGAAGCGTCCGTTCCGGTCGAACAGGCCGGAGACGATGGTCAAATCGTTGCGGTTGCGGCCCTCCTGCTTGCGGAAGTGCAACTGCTTCACGTCCACGTGCACCAGGACGGCCAGCTTGGCGTCGAGATCGTTGGCCTTGAAAAACTGCGTGTGCAGCTGCACCGGCAGATCGTGCAGCTCTTCCCGCGAGAACAGCGCTTCCTCGATCTCCTGCCGGGCTTCTTCCGCCGGATCGGCAGCGTGGCGTGGGGCATAATAGCCCTTCCGCGCCTGGATGGCGAGCGGGGGCGAATCTTTCAACGTCACCTTCAGGTTGTGAAAGCTCCCGTCCAGCTTCAGGTTCTGCGGCGCGAAGCCGAGCACGTAGAAATACTCGGGCGCAGTCGCGATCTGCCGCAGCCCCGCGTCGAGATCGTTGTTGTTGTGGAAGTAGGTGCCGCCCGTGCCGTTGCTCAGCGCGTAAAGAACTTCCTCCTCTGCGACCGCGCTGGCGGAGGCGAACTGGGCGCGCTGGCCGACCAGCGCAGATGTGATCTGTGCATCCTGGCTAACGTCTCCCATCGGATCGACCGTATACAGACCGCGCGCATTCAAGGCGCTGATCGTTATCTGCGCCCGTACAGCACGATCGATCAGTTGGTCATAGTCCCACTGCATCTCCGGCACGAGGAATCCCGGAGAGAACAGCAGGATGGTGCGCTGCCCCGGCATCTCGGCCACCCGGCGGATGACGTCGTAGAAAGTCGTGAGGGCGAGACGACTCTCCGCCTCTCCCGTCTGCAACTCCATCCGCGCCGTCGACTCGACCAACTGCTGGGCTTGCCCCAGGCTGGTCTTGTCGTTATTGAACCGGCAGCTCAGAGCCTCCATGGTCGCCGTCTGATAAGCCACCGCATCGTTCTTGTTTTCGATCAGATCCGCCATGTAGAAGGTGATTTCAGGACAATTCCCCGGGGTAACCCGCGCCACGGGACGTGGCTGCAGGGCGCGCAGCGCCGCGCGCAGCTGGGCCTTGTCATCGGTGAAATCCACGTTGCCTCGCCCCGATGTCGTGAAGATGGCTCCCCGATCCTCGGGCTCGAAGGCGGCGATGTGCCGGTCCGCCGCGTCGCGTACCCGCGTCAAATCCCCCGACTCCAGGTGCACGTCGTCGAACGCATACGCAAGGTAGCGCTCCGGCGCCGCCGTGGTTGCCGATTCATTCTCCCCGTTGGATCCACCTTTCTTGCGAGCCTGGCTTCCCGGCTGTTCGACTGCGAAGTGCGAGATCATTTGCGGCTTGCGGTTATCAAACAGCTGGAAGTCCTCTTTGTGCAGGTTCCCCACGGCATGCCCGTTTGCGTCGCGTACCACAACTCGGAGCAGCACCAGGTTCACCCGCACTTTGAACGTCGTCATCTCATCGCGCGAACTGATTTCCGATGCGGACTGGCCGGTGGAAGCGGCTCCAGCCGGTGGAAGGCTGCTGGAAGCGACGGGCGCCGAACCGACTGGTAGCGGATTGTTGGAACCAGGATTTGCCGGGGTGGGATTATTCGCCGCCGGACTGACGGTTGCCGGATTCGCCTGCGCCGCCCGTGCGCTTCCCGGCCCGCACATCGCAGCCAGAAGGACCCAGATCCCGACCGCCCTCCCCGAATCGCGATGCCCCGAACCGATCACGGAGAACCTCCGGGCCCACAAGGCGCGGAAAACTCTACGCCCGGCAGTATATCCGAGAACCCTCGGAATCGGCATGGCCCACAGCCTCCCGCCCGGCCGATGAATTTGTCGGAAAGGCCTAACCGGGGAAGGCGCCGAGTGAAACTGCAAGAACACAGGAAAAACCATCCTGTATGCCCTTGCGATCGCTGCGGTTTAGAAGTTTTTTCAGCAGCCTCAGCTGTCCCTCAGCGCCGCCGGAAGAACTCCTCTTTCCCCATTCCGGCTGGTACTGCCACGTCAAGAAGCCCACCATCATCTCGTTGTACGTCTGGTCTCCCCACTTTACCGGGCTGTCGGGATCGGGATTATGCGGGTTGTTTTTCGAGTTGTCATACCAGGCGACCGCCTGCAACTCCATGCCCGCCTTGAGCACCCGCGGCGCGGCCAAGCGATAACTCAGCTGCCAGAAGAAATCGTAGTTTACTCGCAGTAGGGTCTCGGTCTTGCCCTGCTCCACCAGCTGGTACTCGAAGCGCTTTCCTCGCAAATGCATGTGCGGAAAGAAGCTGAGCAACGTGCACTCGTGCGGTAGCGTGCCGTGCACCTCGACCCGGTAGTTGTCGGTTTGGGGCGGAATCGGGATGGTGTCATGATCGTTCGCCAGTTGTAGCGTCAGCACGCGCTGGCTCGGCTTCTGCTTCGCGAAGACCAGCCCCACACTCGTCTGGTCTGAGGCCGGCACGCCGTTGGTGGTGTAGTGCATCTGGAACACCAGGTCGGATTGGGCCGGAACGAACTTGGCCATCCCATCGGGCCACTGGTCGGGCGCGCTGCCCGGCGCGTACACCAGCAGCAGGTCACTGGTGGTTTCATGCGCCTGGTGACGTAGCTTCGGATCCTTCAGGCTCGTGGCCGTGAAGGCCACCCCAGCCGGCGCGCCCCGCAACCACACAGAATCCGGAGGTCGGATGTAGACCACGGCGTGGTGTACGTGCGCCGGGCTGCTGGGACGCACTTCCGACATCTGCACCCACTTCTCTTCCGCGAAGCCGGTGGGGACAATTTCGTACGTGTACTCCACGTCCCCATGCTCGGGCAGCGGCACCGGCCGGGGCATCTTGAGCACCAGATCGGGCTGCGGGATGTTCCACTCCGTCGTCCAGGCTGGCGCCGGCGGCGCATCCTTCGGGTCGCCGGCCGGAGCGCCGGCCGTTACCCACTCCGAGATCAGCGCGATCTGCTCGTCCGTCAACGACGGATCATTGGCGAAATGCCCGCAACAGGGATCGGCAAACCACGGCGGCATGATCTTCCTTTGGATTCGGTTGCGGATCACGTTGGCCTTGAACCGCACCTCCTGGTAGGTGACCAGTGGCGTCGGTGCAATTTGCCCCGCCCGGTGACATCTCTGGCAATGGGTCTGAAGAAGGGGCAACACATCGCGGTAAAACGTCGGGGCGGGCTTGGATTCCGAGAGCAGCCCGCCGGCTGCGAACACCGTAATCGCAGCCCACAAAGGCCAGCGAGAAATGGGGTGATCGAGTGACCGGATCATCGGGCGAAGTGAGATCGGATCAGATTCAATCGGGGGGCATGCGCTGGTGTCATCCGGTGAAGCCGCTCAGGAATTGTCATGCTGAGTAAAGCGCAGCAGCTGCTTTTCCTTCGACCGGGCCGTCTTGGCCCGCAATCGCCCGGAATGGCCGATACCTCACTTCCCCGCCCATGCCAGCCCGTCCGCGGATGGCCCCGCATCCATCAGCTTCTCCACGGTCCAGTCCGATGTCCGGATCGCCGCCACCTTGCGGCTCACGTCGCAGGAAACGTACGCCCTTGTCCCATCGGGCTGCATCAGCACCTCCTGCGGAGCTGCGGGCACCTCAACCGTGTGCGTCACCTTCATGGTGCGCAGATCCACGACGGCGACCTGCTTTGCGGCAGGCATCGCCACCACCAGCCATCGACCATCTGGTGTGGGAGCCGTCCCGTATCCCACACCGGGCAGCTGGATCCAGGACTGGATGCGGTTCACCGTGGTATCGATCACGGCCAGGCGCGGTGCGGTTTGGTCCGCCGTAAAGACTAGCCGGTCGTCCTTCGAGACGGCGATGCGCTGCACCCTCTCCGCCACCGGAATCACCGCTATCGTCCGGCGCGCCACGAGGTCCAGCACCGACACGGTTCCCGAGCCGACGTTGGCTGTATAGCCGCGCTTGCCGTCGCGCGTGATGGCCAGCATGTGCGACTCGGGCTTGCCGGTCGGCACCGTGCCCACCACCTTCAACGTCTTGGGATCGATGATGGTGACGGTGTTGTCCAGTTCGGTCGTGACATAGAGAAGCCCATCCTCCGGCCCGAACTGCGGACAGTGCGGCCGGACGCCATGCCCGAAATCCATGTTGCCCACGACCTTGCGCGCGGCCAGATCGATCACTACCAGGTTCCGACCATCGCTACCCGGCAATCCCACGCCGGAGTCGCCGTAAATCGGCACGTATGCCAGCCGACCGTCGGGAGACGCGACCTCGTGCCCCGTGATCCCGCCCTCCGCCACCGTCGCCACCTGCCGGCCCGAGCTGAGATCGATCAGGCCCAGCGTCTGGTCTCCCTTGTTGGCGACGAGCACGAAGGGACCGCTCCAACCCTGCTGCATGGTCTGCGTACGGGATACTTGCACCATCAGCCACACTCCCAGCAGCAACCACCAGACAAAGCGCCAAATCATGACGATTCCTCTCGGTGTGAGCCCGAGTGTAGCAGCAACGGGCTACCAGCTCCTAACGACTGGCTGCCGATGGCTCGGCACCGGGTTCCGAGCGGCGAGCCATGAAACCATGAGGAGTCGCGAGCGAACCGTTACTGGCTAGCCGCCGTCACGACCTGATCGCTCCGGCTTTCCCGGGTTGTGGCCTCGGCGGCAATCACGAGCAGCGTGGCGTCATCGTGGAGTTGGGAATGGCAGAACTGGTTTACCTCGGCGAGCAGATGGGTCTTCAGCTCGGCGGGGGACAGGGGAGCACCAGAGCGCGCGGCCTCGAGCAACCCGGCTTCACCAAATTCTTCGCCATCCTCGCGCATGGCTTCGCTGATGCCGTCGGTGAACAGCAGGAGTCGATCGCCGGAAGCGAGATGGACCAGGCCATCCTCGTAGGTTGCATTGCGGAAGACACCAAGAACAGCCCCGCCGAGGTTCAGCCTGGCCGTGGATCCGGCAGCGCGCAGCAGCAGTGGCGGAAGATGGCCAGCGTTGGCGTATTCGAGCGTGCGCTGTCCGGCATCCAGGATGCCGTAAAACAGCGTGACGAACTTGTCTGCGGCCAGGTTGTCGCACAGCACTTGGTTCACACGGCGGCACAGCCACGAAGGTGGCGCCGGTTCTGAGGCATAGGCGCGCACCGTGGCCTGCACGTTCGCCATCAGGAGCGCGGCCGAAACCCCCTTGCCCACCACATCAGCAATGCAGATGCCCAGACGGGCGTCGCCCAGGCGGATGACGTCGTAATAGTCGCCGCCCACTATCCGGGCCGGCTGCCAAGCCGCGACCACTTCGAAGCCCGGAACCTGCGCGATCTCCTTGGGCAGCAGCGCCTCCTGGATCTCGCGGGCCCGTTCCAGTTCTTGTTCCTGCTGTTCCTTCCCCGCTACCACCGATGCCACGGTCCGCTGCAGTTCGCGGTTGCGGCGCTCCAGGTTGGTTTCCATTCGTCGGTAGAAGGCATATCCGGTGCCGAACAGAAGTGTCAGGAAGGCGGGAATCTTCCAGCCAGTAGCCAGGTAGAACCAGAATGGACCCGGCATGTGGGCCGGACCCAACACCACGAAGCCGATCGCCGTCGCGATGACAACCAGAGGAGGGATGAGGACCAGTTCGACGATCAGGAAGATCCCCCAGTGTTGGAGGGTACCGCGACCGGAATGCCGGACCCAGAACCAGTCCAGGGCCAGGAAGTCAAGATTCCCCAGGATGAAGGTGTAGCACAAGACCACCAGGGGATCCGCCGGGTTCCCGTTGATCCACAGGATGCCGTAAGCGGCGACGGCAGTGGCGGCCAGGTACTGCTGGTAGCGCCACCAGAGGCGGCGTGAGAAAGCGGTGACGGACAACAGGGCTCTCCTTGCGGCCAGCGCGATGGTACGGCGCCCCAACCCCGCCGGCAGTGACCGCCATCACAAGGGTTCAATAACCCTTGCCTTTGTCGACCATGGCCAGCAGCGGCTCGTGCGCCAGATAACGGCGCAGGTTTTCGCGAATCAGCGCGTAGTGCCGCGGCCACAGCTGGTCGGTCAGCGCCGCGCTGTGCGGGGTGATGAGCAGGTTCTCCACTTCCCAGAGGGGCGAGTCAGGGGGCAAGGGCTCCTTGGGGAACACATCGAGCGCCGCGCCGCCCAGGCGGCGCTGCCGCAGCGCATCGGCGAGAGCAGCTTCATCGACCAGCGGGCCCCGGCTCACGTTGATCAGGCACGCCTCAGGCTTCATGCGGGCCAGGCGCGCCGCGTTCATCAGGCTGGCCGTGGACGGAGTGACCGGGGCGGCGAGAACGACGTAATCCGGCTGCCCCAGAAACTCGTCGAGCTGATGGGGGCCAAAGACCTGCTCCACTCCTTCCGGACTTTCCTTCTCCGGGTGCTCGCGTATTGCCATCACCCGCATGCCGAGGGCTGCGGCGCGCTTGGCCACTTCCCGGCCGATGCTGCCTACGCCAACCAGGCCGAGGGTTGCACCCGCGATCTCACGCACTCGTGGCCGGTCATTCCACAACACCTCCTGCCCCCAGACATGTTGTGCCTGCAGGCGAACCGCCTGGGGTAGCTTCTTGGCCAGCGCCAGAATCAGGGCGATCACGTGCTCGGCCACCACCGGTCCGTGTACCTCTCGTGCGTTGGTCACTACGATGTCACGTTCCACCAGCTCCGGATACATGAGCTGATGAACGGCGGCTGCGGGAGAGTGGATCCAGCGCAGGCGGGCGGCGTGCTTGATCTGTTCCGGCCGCAGCGACCACGCGACAACGATCTCCGCGTCGCACATCTGCTCCTCGATATCGTCGTAGCCCGCCAGGTGCACGACTTCGACCTGGGGAAACTCCCGGCGCAGCTCTTCCGCGACCCACGCCGGTGCCTTCCACAGTTCGAAGCGGTGATGCACCACGATCAGCAGCTTCATGGAAGGGAAATGTTAACAGTAGCCCCCCAGGCTTGGCTGGGTTAGGCTGAAGCGCTGGCAATGGCTGAGCGGCGTGGGCTCTCTTTGCCGCAGACCCGATACGCCTCTCCAGGAGGACTCTGCCGTGACCGATCAACCATCCGTTTCCGACCAAGACAGATCTCACATGCAGCGTGCCCTCGAGATTTTCATTCACATCGGCTTGCTGGTTCTGTTGGCCGCCGCCTGCCTTCTGATCATGTACCCGTTTCTCCCGCTGATTGCCTGGGGCATCATCATCGCCATTGCGGGTTATCCCGCCTACCGCAAGCTGCAGACGGTCGTCGGCGGAAGCGGGCGTCTGGCCGCGGTTCTGTTCACGCTTTTGCTGCTGGCCGTGCTCATACTTCCGGTTGCCTTGTTGACGGGCACGTTGGTCGAAGGCGCCCAAAGCCTCACAGCTCACATCAAGGAAGGAACCCTGACGGTCCCGCCCCCTCCGGCCGGGTTGGAAACCTGGCCGGTCGTCGGCGTTCCCTTGAAGAACGCCTGGAGCATGGCTTCCAGCAACTTGACCGATCTACTGAAAAACTTCGCTCCCCAGATCAAAGGGGCGGTCACCGGAGTGCTTTCCGTATCCGCCGGAGTTGGCCTCGCCGTGTTGCAATTCGTGCTCTCCATCCTGGTGGCCGGCGCCCTGCTGGCAAACGCCCACAGCGGGGCCGAGGCCACGCGCGCCCTCTCCAACCGCCTCTTTGGCGACAAGGGCCCGGAATTTGAGCAGCTCGTGGGATCGACCATACGTAGCGTGACCACCGGCATTCTCGGCGTGGCGCTCATCCAGTCGGCCTTTGCCACGCTCGGCTTTGTGGTCGTCGGACTGTCCGGAGCAGGCTTGTGGGCGGTCCTGTTCCTCTTTGCCGCCGTACTCCAGATGGGAGTGGTGGTGCTGATTCCCGCGGTGATTTACGTGTTCACCATCGCCAGCACGACAAAGGCCACCCTATTCCTGATCTGGTGCATCCTTGTCGGCGTGATGGACAACGTGCTGAAGCCCCTCCTGCTAGGGCGAGGCGCGGCGGTTCCCATCGCCGTCGTGTTTCTCGGGGCGATCGGCGGATTCCTGGCCGTGGGCATTATCGGCCTGTTCGTCGGGGCGATCGTTTTGTCGGTGGGCTACAAGCTCTTCCTCGCCTGGCTGGAGGGACCCATGGCCGCCCGCCGTGCTTATTAGCTTCCGGCTACCTCGCCCGGTGGCCACCGGTTCCCGCACGGTTGCGACCGAGGTCTGACTGCCTGTCACCCTGGCATGACTCGGTCTCATCAACGTCGATGGCGGCATCGAGAGCAAGAAACAATTCCTGGCGAGCGTCCTGGCGACGACCGCCAGCGGCAGCGGGTCTCCCCTGCATTCATGGACGTGCACGTTCACGGAGACGTTGCCGTCGCTACCGGGGTCATGCGGGGAAGGAGATATCTGGGTGCACAAGGGCGATGTCCGCACCTGGGTGTGCGTCGCGACCAACGCCGATCACGCACTGCATCGGGCCATCGCGTACCCCGAGGAGTGCAGAGCTTCTCTTCCTCGCGCGACCCGATCAGACTTCCGCCCATGCCCCCGATCACCCCATTCGACTTGACCCGATGTTTGCTAGCCGCAAGTCCTGCCCGGTCATCTCCTTGGGTTCGGGCAAGCCGAGCATGCCGAGGATGGTGGGCGAAATGTCGCGCAGCGAGCCGTTGGGTTTGAGCGTGAACAGCTGCGCGTTCTCGCTGACCACGATGAAGGGCACGGGGTTGGTGGTGTGGGCGGTGTGGGGACCTCCGGTAGCGGGGTCGATCATCATCTCGGCGTTGCCGTGGTCGGCGGTGATCAACAGGGCTCCGCCCTTGGCTCTCACGGCTTTCTCGATCTCGCCCAGGCAAGTATCGACGGTCTCGACGGCCTTGATCGTGGGCTCGATTTTACCCGAGTGCCCGACCATGTCGGCGTTGGCGAAGTTCACGACCAGCACATCGAAGGTTCCTTCTTCCACTGCTTGCACCACGGCTTGGGCGATGCCGGCGGCACTCATTTCCGGCTTCAAGTCGTAAGTTGCGACCTTCGGCGAGGGGACGAGCACGCGGTCTTCTCCGGGAAAGGGCTGCTCCACGCCGCCATTGAAAAAGTAGGTGACATGCGCGTACTTCTCGGTTTCGGCCACGCGCAGGTTGCGCAGGTGCTCGTCGCCCATGACGTTGGCCAGGATGTTGGCAAGCGATTCGGGGGGAATGACCACGGGCAGGCTGAAGTTCTTGTCGTACCGGGTCATGCAGACGTAGTGCAGGTTCTTGGGGACGCGATCGCGAGGGATGATGCGGTCGAGATCTTCGGCGCCCGGCAGGTCGCGGCCTTCCTGCGGATTCAGGCCGCTCGAGCGGGCGAGAGCACGTGTGATCTGACGGACGCGGTCGGCGCGGAAGTTGAAGCAAATGCAAGCGTCTTCGTCGCGGATGGTGGCCAGGGACGCACCCTTGTTGTCGACGCCTACGAAAGGCACGACGAACTCGTCAGTCACGCCCTTGTTGTAGGAATCCTTCATACCTTGCACCGGGTCGACGTACTTGCCGCCTTCGCCGTCGCCGAACACCATGGCATTGAAGGCTTTGAGGATGCGTTCCCAGCGGCGGTCGCGGTCCATGGCGTAGTAGCGGCCATTGACCGAGGCGATCTTGCCCGAGTTGTACTCGCGCATTCTCTGCTGCAATTGTTGTAGATAGCCGGCGCCGTTGGTTGGGAGCGTATCGCGGCCGTCCATGAAACAGTGCACGAAGACTCGGTCCACGCCCTGCTGCTTGGCCATCTTCAGCAATGCGTAGAGATGCTCCTGCTGCGAGTGCACCCCACCATCGGAGACCAGGCCGAACAGGTGCAGGCGGCGGCCTCCGCTGCGGGCGTGCTTCATGGCCGCGACCAGCGTTGGCTGGGAGAAGAAGTCGCCGGTCCGGATCATCAGGTCGATGCGGGTGATGTCCATGTGCACGATCCTCCCGGCGCCGATGTTGAGATGGCCGACTTCGCTGTTGCCCATCTGGCCCTCGGGCAGGCCGACAAAGGGGCCGGAGGTGTGAATCAGCGTATTGGGATACTCGCGCAACAGCCGATCGTAAGTGGGCTTGCGGGCAAGTGCGATGGCGTTGGCTTCGCTCTGGGGGCTGTATCCCCAGCCGTCGAGAATGATGAGGACGAGTGGTTTGGGACGCATTCAGCTCCTAGTTCTAGCCGCCGGCAGCTCAGCAGCTCCGTAGAGGATACCGTCAGCCTGTGTAGTTCAGCGCCTTGAGCCCTAGGAACCGGGCGCTCGGTCCCAGTTCCTCCTCGATGCGCAGCAACTGGTTGTACTTGGCAACGCGGTCGGTGCGGGAGGCGGAGCCGGTTTTGATCTGGCCGACGCCGGTGGCGACGGCGAGGTCGGCGATGAAGGTGTCTTCGGTCTCGCCGGAGCGGTGCGAGATGACACTGGTGTAGCCGTTGCGGCGGGCGAGGTCGATGGCGTCGAGCGTCTCGCTGACCGTGCCGATCTGGTTGACCTTGATCAGAATGGAATTGGCAATGCCCTGGTCGATGCCTTTCTGCAGGCGCTGCGTATTGGTGACGAACAGGTCGTCGCCGACCAGCTGGATTTTCTTGCCGATCAGTTCGGTGAGAGTCTTCCAACCTTCCCAGTCATCCTCCGCCAATCCGTCTTCGAGGGAGACGATGGGATAGTCGTTGGCCCACTTCGCCCAGAAGCGCACCATCTCGTCAGAGCTCTTGGACGATTTGTCGGATTTCTTGAAGACGTATTTGCCGTCCTGGAAGAATTCGCTGGCGGCGGGATCGAGGGCGATGGCGATGTCTGCGCCGGGCTTGTAGCCAGCCTGCTGAATGGCTTCGAGCACCACCTCGATGGCTTCCACGTTGGATTTGACGGAGGGTGCGAAACCGCCTTCGTCGCCGACCGCGGTGTTGTAACCGCGCTTTTTCAAGACCCCCTTGAGCGTGTGGAAGACTTCGACGCCCCAACGCAGGGCCTCGGAGAAGCTGGGCGCGCCGACGGGCATGACCATAAACTCCTGGAAGTCGACGTTGTTGTCGGCATGGGCACCGCCGTTGAGGATGTTCATCATGGGAACCGGCAGAGTGTTGGCGCCCCCACCCCCGAGAAAGCGGTAGAGCGGGAGTCCGTACTCGGCGGCGGCGGCGCGCGCTGCGGCCATGGAGACGGCGAGGATGGCGTTGGCGCCCAGTCGGCCTTTGGTCTCGGTACCGTCAAGTTCGATCATCTTCCGATCCAGGGCGCGCTGATCGGAGGCGTTGTAGTTGGCAAGGGCGTCGGCGATCTCGCCCGTAACGTTCTTGACCGCCTTCTGCACTCCTTTGCCGAAATAACGCCGGGCGTTGCCGTCGCGCAGTTCGACGGCTTCGTGTTCGCCGGTTGACGCGCCGCTGGGGACGATGGCGCGGCCAATCTTACCCGAGTCAAGATGGACCTCCGCTTCGACCGTGGGGTTGCCGCGAGAGTCGAGCACTTCGCGGGCGGTGATTTCACGGATGTTCATGATTTCGTTCCTCGCTGGGGATGACTGCGGGTGCCTTGTGCCTGTTACCTGCAATGAAAAACAGCGGCCGAGGTAGCGGACATGGCATGGGTCTTGCCCATGCGGTTTCCTGAAACCGGGATTATATCGGATGGCTGCAGGTGGGAATGTGACGGGCAACACGTCGGGTTGGGCGGGACGGGAAAAGCTCAAGGCTCAGGCAGGCTGTCCGTCGGCTGCAGCGAATTTGCAACCGGGCGAAGCGGGGTTTGCGCTCAACCTGGGGGACTCTAGTGCCCGCCCTCCCGGGGAGCAGGCGCAGCACCGAGCGACACGTACCTTTCACAGTGCCTATGCTGGTTCGTCGCGGCTCTCTGTGGTTGTTCCTGATATCCAGCTGTTTTACAGTTAGTTACTAGATGCAGGAGCGCACGGAAACCCTGGCGGTGGGAGCGCGAGCGCCGGAGTTTTCGCTGGAAGCGGCCAACCGGGACGGCGTCCTGACGCTTTCCGGGTTTTTGCGGCGTGGGGTGCTGATCCTGGAGTTTCTGCGCGGGACCTGGTGACCGAACTGCGTGAAGCGCATGGCTCAGTTGGAGTCCAGGAAAGACACGATTCAACAGACGGGAGCGGAACTGGCTTACATCGCAGCGGAGAAGCGGGACGGGGTGTTCAAGCCGGTGAAGTTTCTGCGGGAACATCCGGTGTCATTTCCATTCCTGCTGGATGAAAGCCGCCACATCACCAAGGCTTACGGGCTGTACCACAGAATCGGAATGGATGCGCTGAACATCGCACACCCGGCCACACTGGTCATCGATCGCGAGCGGCTGGTGCGCTACATCTATCGGGGTGAAAACCAATATGACCGGGCGCCGCTGGACCCGGTGCTGGCTTCGGCGAGAGGACGCTGACTGTCGATCTTCATGCTTCATATGTCGATGGACCGGCAACTTCCGGCCGGGGCGGGGTTGGAATGAAGTGGTTTTGAGGCGACTAGCGTTAAGACCAACAGGATTCTCGATGGAGACAGGAGGCGTGATGAAGAAGCTGGTGAGAGTGATCAGTGGGTTGCTGCTGGCGGGCTCGGCTTGGGCGCAGGCGGCGCCTTCGTTGCCCGTGGGAACCTCCCTGAAGGTAAAGCTGGAGACCACGCTCTCCACCTTTGCCAGCCGGGCCGGCGATCCGTTCCAGGGGCGGATCATGGAGCCAGTGATGGTCAACGGCAAGACGGTTCTGCCCGCGGGGACGACGGTACAGGGACGCGTGGTCAAGGCCAGCGAGCCGCGGCGGTACGAGGGCAAGCCGACGATCGCGATCTTCCCGGAGGCGGTAGTTCTACCCAATGGGGAGCGTTACCTGCTGAACGCCACCCTGGTGGATACGAATGCGGGCAAGGGCACGGACGTTAACGATGAGGGACAGTTCAAAGGTGCCGGACAGAACCGAGGAGACCTGATCGAAATGGGCGCGGGGACGGGCGCCGGCATGCTAATCGGCGGGCTGGCGGGAGGCGGCAAGGGGCTGCTGATCGGAGCCGCCATTGGCGGCGGCGCGACGGCAGGACACTGGCTCTCGAAGAGGAAGTCCGCCGTGCTGCCTTCGGGAACGGAACTGACCATGGAATTGAACCGGGCGATGGTGTTGGGGACGCCGACGACGGGGGAGTAGTCCTCCGCCGTTCGGGTTTGCTGGTCAGTCTGAACCGGAGCGTTTGCTCCGGTTTCTTTTTTCGTGTGAGGCCAAAACCGTCTCAGAGCCGGAGCCAGTGCTCCGGCGCGAGCGAACCCCTTCCGCCCACGACGCAGGACCGACAAACATTCGCTGCCAGCGACCAACGGTTGACGGCTGCGCTTACGCCAGTGCCATCAGGTCACCTTCCTCTAGCAGTTGCAGTTCGATCCAGCCTTCGGCGGGGAGTGCGTCTACGGGGAGGCGGTTGTGCCAGAGGCTGAAGCGAAGGTGGAGGCGGGGAGGAGAGGTGTCCGCCAGGCTGGGGTCGACTGCGGCAACGGGTTTGACCGCAAGCCAGGCCAGGGGTAAGCGGAATTCGAAATCGCGCACCAGAGCCAGCTTGACGGCGCCTTCGTCGGGGCGGTGGGAGGACGCCAGGCCGTAGGTGCCTCCCGTCACCTTCCAACTCCGGATCAAGGCACTCTCGACGATGGCCTCCATCCGGACGGCACGCGTGGGGTGAGATTGGCCTTCAGCCCAGGACTCGAGGTTGACCACGATCTCGAACTGCATCTGGGGGAGCTTTCCCTTGAAGTCGAGTCGGCCGTAGACGTTGTTCTCATCGATGCCGGCGTAGGCGGCGTCAAGCAGGAACTGCTTGCCATGCATGGCGCCGGCGCGGTGGTCGGCGGTATACATGGCGGCACCCATCCACTCGAAGTAGCGAACCATATCGCCGGCAATGCGGGGATGGATGTAGGCGGTCTGGTGAACGAAGGCGGGGCGCGCCGGGACCCCGGTGATGGGCTGAGACAGATAGTCGGGTGGAGTTGCGCCCAGGGCCTGGTAGACATTGGAGAGATGTTTGCGGTAGAGCTCGTCGAAGTCGCGGTCGTTGGCAGAGTGGTGTTCGGGGCCGTACCACCAGTTCCAGTCACTGCCTTCGCCGACCAGCAGTTCCTCGTAGGCCAGATTGCGCTGTGCTTCGTTGGCGCCGGGGGCGGCCTGCTCGTAGAAGCTACGGGCCTGGGAGAGGTAGTCCCAGGAGCGGTTGTCTTCGGGAGCACCGATCCACACGTTGAAGTTGGCGTTGATCCAGGAGCCGGGGACGAGGTGGCGCAAGGGCGCGAAGTCACGGTGGCGAGCGATGGCCTCGCTGACGGTGACGGATTCCGTGCCGGGAGTGTCGGCCAGCTTCTGATAGAAACGACGCAGGAACTCGCGGCCGGAACGCGGGTAATACTCCCAGGCGTTCTCGCCGTCGAGGATGATGGGCACGATGGCATCATGGCCCTGGTCGAGGACGGGCTGAGCCGCCTGCTGGATGCTGCGCAGCAGATGGTCGGCCGCCTCCTGCGCAGGCATGCCGGAGTAGACGAAGCCGACGAGGTCGGAGATGGTGTGGTCGCGGAAGACCAGGTGCATCTGGGTGGGACCGCCGTCGTAGCGATAGATGTTATAGAGCTTCTCGGCCAGAGCTGCGGGCAGGCGGCCGTTGCCATCACGACCGAAGTGCAGGTTCAGAGTGCGCCCCAGTACCCCCTCGTCGGTGGCCATCCAGTGAACGCCGAGGTCGTGGGCGATGGCCAGGGCTTCGTCCGAGACGCTGCCCTCGGAAGGCCAAACACCGCGGGGGCGCACGCGGAAGACTTTTTCGTGCAGGTCAAGGGCGCGCTGCAACTGGGTGCGGGCATCTTCAGGGTGGTGGAACCGGTTCTGCGGCAGGGGCAAGCCGGGAGAAGAGACGGCGCCCACATCGGTGTCGCAAACCAGCGGCAGGATAGGGTGATAAAAAGGGGAAGTGGAGATCTCGATGAAGCCCTTCTTGGCGGCCTCGGCATGGGCGGGCAGCACCCGGCCCATGAGTTCGCGTTCGCTGGCGATGACGAACCGCTGGTCTTCCAGGGAGTAGTTACTTCCCTTGCGGATGAGTTGGGCGATGTCGGGATCTTCCAGGAAGAATTCGTCGAACCAGGCAATCTGCGAGAGGACTTGGAGGTCGGTGAAGTCCTGAGGCTGGAAGAACTTTTCCGCGCGCTCGGCGGAATCGCCGGCGCCGCGGAAGCGATCGTAGAGTTCGCGGTAACGGGGATAGCGGCCGATCAGGTTGCTGGGGTTGGCCTGGAATAGGTACTGCAGAGCGAAGCGGCGCTCGTCTGCAGTGAGATCGCGCGCGGGCCGGGAAGCGACATGCAGGAAAGGGTCCTCGGCAGTGCCGGCGACGTAGTCTTGGATCTGGGTGATGAGCGAAGGCACCAGGTTAAAGGTCTGGTGGACGGTAGGAAATTCGTCCAGCAGTTTGACCATGCCGTAATAGTCCTTGAGGGCGTGCAGGCGAACCCAGGGGAGACGGTAGTCGCCGCTCACCATGTCCTTGTAAAAGGGCTGATGCTGGTGCCACAGCACGACCACACGAAGGACGGGCATCTGGCGAAAAAAACGTTAGTCTAGCATGCCCCCCAAGCCGGAGAGAAAAGCTGGTGGACGGGAACCTGAAGCGGAAGCCAGGGGTCAGCGACTCGTTGCGCGAACCGACGCCGGCCCGTAACATGCAGGAACGGGAGGTGCGCGGTGCATCTGGCGGGGATGTTTTTTCATCCATTCTTGGGTTTCAGCTTTGTGATGTATTTCCTGCCGGTGATGGTGGCGCTGTTGAAGAGCCGGCGGGACACGCTGTCCATTTTCCTGCTGAATTTGTTTTTGGGCTGGACGTTTATCGGATGGGTAGTGGCGCTGGTGTGGGCGTTCAAGCCGGAAGCGCCGGCCGTGGCTCGATAACAACTGAGGATGGGATGTCAGCCGCGATCCGGCCAAAGCTCCGCCGGGCGCCGCCCACGCGCTGAGCGTGCCAAGCCGGACCTCGACCGCACCTGCTTTCCGGTACACTTTAGATTCCGAAACGGACACTTTCCTCGCTTATGGGCCCGACCATACAACCTGCAGCGGTACGACATGACGTTACCCTGCTCACGGAGCAGGACCTATACCTGTTCAACGAGGGCAGCCACTACCGGATTTACGACAAGCTGGGCGCACACGTCGTCGATGCCGGGGGCGAGATGGGTACCTGCTTCGCGGTGTGGGCACCGAACGCGCGGGCGGTCTCGGTGATGGGCAGCTTCAATCACTGGGATACGCGGCGGCACCAGTTGCAAGCGCGCGGGAGTTCGGGGATCTGGGAGGGGTTCATTCCCGGGGTCCCCAAGGGGACACACTACAAGTATCACATCGAGTCTCACCATCATGGGCACCGGGCGGACAAGACCGACCCGGTCGGGCTGTACATGGAGAAGCCGCCGCGGACGGCGTCGGTGGTGTGGGATCTGGATTACGCGTGGAACGATACGGAGTGGATGAAGGAGCGCGGCGGGCGGGATTCGATCAAAGCGCCGGTTCTGGTGTATGAGGTTCATCTCGGCTCGTGGATGCGGGTTTCCGAGGAGCACAACCGGCCGCTGAGCTACCGGGAACTTGCGCCGAAGCTGGCGGAATACGTGCACCACATGGGCTTCACGCACGTGGAATTTCTGCCCGTGATGGAGCACCCCTTCTACGGGTCCTGGGGCTATCAGACGACGGGCTACTTTGCCCCTACCGCCCGCTACGGGACACCGCAGGATTTCATGTTCCTGGTGGATCACCTGCACCAGCAGGGGATCGGGGTCATTCTGGACTGGGTGCCGTCGCACTTCCCTTCCGACGGCCACGGGCTGGCTTATTTCGACGGCACTCATTTGTTCGAGCACTCGGATTCACGACAGGGATTCCATCCCGACTGGAAGACACACATATTCAACTACGGGCGGACCGAGGTGCGCAGCTTCCTGCTGTCGAGCGCCATGTTCTGGCTGGACAAGTACCACGCGGACGGGTTGCGAGTGGATGCCGTAGCGTCGATGCTGTACCTGGATTACTCGCGCAAGGAAGGCGAGTGGATTCCGAACAAGTACGGCGGGCGGGAAAACCTGGAGGCCATCGACTTCCTGCGGCGGTTCAACCAAGAAGCGTACAAGGAGCATCCCGACATCCAGACCATCGCCGAAGAGTCGACGGCGTGGCCCATGGTGTCGCGGCCGGTGTACGTGGGCGGACTGGGCTTCGGGATGAAGTGGGACATGGGCTGGATGCACGACACGCTGGAGTATTTCCGGCACGATCCGATTCACCGGCAATACCACCACAACCTGTTGACCTTCCGCATGCTGTACGGGTTCACGGAGAACTTCATCCTGCCCTTGTCGCACGACGAAGTGGTGCATGGGAAGGGCTCGCTGCTGTACAAGATGCCGGGCGACGAGTGGCAGAAGTTCGCCAACCTGCGCCTGCTCTTCGCCTACATGTATGCGCAGCCGGGCAAGAAGCTGCTGTTCATGGGGGGTGAGTTCGGGCAGTCCAACGAGTGGTCGCATGACCGCTCCCTAGACTGGTGGTTGTTGCAGTTTCCCGTACACCTGGGGACGCAGAAATGGGTGCGGGACCTGAACCACTTGTGCCGGCGCGAGAAGGCGATGCATGAACTGGATTGTGATCCGGCGGGGTTCGAGTGGGTGGATTGCAACGATGCTCCAACCAGCACGATCACGCTGCTGCGCAAGGGCAAATCCGAGCGCGAAGTGATCCTGGCCGCGTGCAACTTCACCCCGGTACCGCGCCAGAAATACCGGGTGGGAGTTCCGCTGGGCGGCTTTTGGAAAGAACTGCTGAACAGCGACGGCAAAGAATACGCGGGCAGCGGACTTGGGAATAACGGTGGAGTAATGGCGGAAGACCAAGCCCAGCACGGACGCAGATTCTCGCTGGAGCTGACATTGCCGCCGCTGGCGGCAGTGTTCTTCAAACCAGCCAGTCCTTAGCTCGCTGCCCTCACTCGCCGGTCGTCGGGATGGTTAGCTTCGACCGGGTAGGGCGGGGATATTCCCCTGGGACGATGTCCCCATAAAGACAGCCAACCCACTCCCCTCTGCGGCGAAGCGGGTAGGCCGATCAGGCGGCGTCAATCGTCCAAAGAACCCGGCTACTTTCGGGGGAGCAGGTAGGCTGCAATGGCGATTGAGGCCAGTATCGAACCCAAGGGCAAGAGGTGGACTGCGCTGAAGGGCTTGGGGCGAGGCGTCCTCGCTGCAAGTAGATCTTCAAGTTTTTCTGCTAACTGATAGACGGGTGTTCCCTTCTCCATACAAATGTCAGCCGATCCACAAACTTCCTCGGGGAGCTCCCTGAGACCGGAAAGCAGAATCACGGGCAGTTGCGGGTGAATCTGCTTCAGACGGAGGGTGAGTTCGTGCCCGTCCATGCCCGGCATCCGGAAGTCGGTCAGGACAGCATCCACGCGGCGCGAGCGTAGTTCAGCCAGAGCCTGCTCGCCATTGGCTGCCAGGGTGACTTCATATCCCAGGCTGCCAAACAGGGTTTTGTAGAGGTGACGGAACAGGGGATCGTCATCGACGCAAAGCAACTTGCGAAGTGGCATGGGGATGGGTCCTTTCGCACGGTCCGACAGACTTGACTTAGGGGGAGAATGCCCCAAGGCCCCTGCAGAAAGATTGCCAAAATGCCTCCCCAATTTGCCAAGCACTTACAGGAGGCTGTGCAAAAAAGAGCCCTACTTGTTTGCCGGCGAGGAAATCTTTACTACACACTTCCGGGGAGCCGTTAGGACTGGATTCAGTGGGCCGACATTCCCGCCAGAGCCATGTCTGGGCGACCTTGGATGAGACAGTCACCCGAGGTCAAGGCGAGACTCTGCTCGCAACCCGTTTTGGCTACCTTCCACTTTCACTTTGGCTGCGCCTGCGCGCACGGCCAGGATGGGCCACGACGGGCTGCAGTTGCTTCCACTTTTCCCTGCGTCGTGGTTGACCCGGACACGCGGCGCGCTCCCGGGGACCCATCGAGCAAACGATCGTCCGTCGCTCCCCCCATCCGCCGCGAGTGCTCCGAACCGGTTCCTACCCACCCCGGGTCGGTTGTTCGCGCGGATGCGCAGGTGATTCAGTTAAAGCGCCATCTGCCAAGGGAGTACTGGCCTTATGCTAGACTCGCCTCACGGAAAGTTTGAGCCCGTACTCAGGCATAGACCACAGGAAGTACGCGAGGGTTTCGCGGGCGAGCGCTGCGCTCCCCTTTGATCGCTCTCCTCTGGTTAACACAGGCCGCAGCCATGCGGATTCTGACACGGTACATTCTGGGCGAAGTGGCGGCGCATGCCGCGATCGGCGTGTTGATCTTCACGTTTGTCCTGTTCACCAAAGATCTGGGCAAGATTCTGGAGTTGGCGGTGCGCGACAGCGCGCCTCTACCCGCGGTGGCGGAGGTTTTCCTGCTGACGCTGCCGGTGGCGCTGACCATCACCATCCCAGCCGGGGTACTGGTGGGCATCCTGATCGGCTTGAGCCGGCTGGCCGCAGATAGCGAAGTCACCGCAATGCGGGCCAGCGGGATCGGGGTGTGGAGCTTTCTGCGCATGCTCTCCCTCTTCGTCCTGGCAGCGTGGCTCCTGGCGCTGGTGAACGGAGTGTACGTGGCTCCGCGCTCCGAGGCCCAGCTCGCCCGCCTGCAGGACCGGCTGAAAACCTCGCAGGCATCCTTCGAAGTGCAGCCGCGAGTGTTCTACGAGGGCTTCCCCAAGCTTGTGCTTTACGTCCAGGACGTGCACTCCGGGCCGCGGGTGGCGGTGTGGAAGGGGGTGTTCCTGGCGGACATGAGCGCGCCCGGGCAGCCACGCGTGACCCAGGCCGAGCAAGGCATCCTGGTGAGCGAGGGCCCGACCACGCTGCATCTTCACTTGAGCCATGGTTCGACGCACGAGACGGATCCGAAGTCTGCCGATCATTACCAGATTTCCACTTTCGCCCAGACCGACATTCCCATCGAACTGCCGGCCAGCGACAACAAAGCGGACAACGAACCGGTGCCGGTGGGCCAGGTGAGCACGCGGGGCCTCCGGGAGGAGGCTCGCACGGCGAACCCGATGACCGCGCGCTGGTACCTGATCGAGTTCCACCGGCGGCTGGCGCTGCCGACGGCCTGCGTGGTGCTGGCGCTGGTGGGAATCCCGCTGGGACTGTCATCGAAAAAGGGGGGCAAATCGTCGGGCTTCGTGCTGACCATCGGGCTGGTCTTCGCCTATTACTCGGCGTCCCTGATCGGAGTTTCGCTGGCGCGACAGGGGCGGCTCTCGCCGGGGATGGGGGTCTGGCTGGCCGACGCACTGTTCCTGGTGGGCGGCGCGGCGCTATTGTGGCGGGCGGAGCGGCGCCCGTTGGAGATCGGCGCATGGTTGGCCGTGCGCAATCCTCTCCGGCGCCGGCATGGGGGCACGGAGACGCGGGGGCATCGGGCCGAGGGCGCGTTTGAGCGGGCTTCGTCGCGAAGGCGGGTGTTCAGCGGCAACTTCCCCATGATTCTCGACGACTACGTGCTGCGCGATTTCTTCCTGTACCTGGGAATGATCCTGGCGACGTTCCTGATGCTGCTGCTGGTGTTCACCCTGTTTGAGCTGTTGGGGGACATCCTGCGGAACCACATTTCGCCGCTGGTGGTGGGTGCCTACCTGCTGGAGGTATCGCCGTTCTTTCTCTACAACATCGCGCCGCTGAGCATGCTGCTGGCGGTGCTGGTGACGTTCGGGCTCATGGAACGCTCCAACGAGGTGACCGCCGTCAAGGCGACGGGAATCAGCATTTACCGTATCATCACCCCGGTCGTGGTGGCGGCGGCGCTGATAGGGGCCAGCCTGTTTTTCTTCGACCAGTTCTACCTGCCGCACGCCAACAAGCGGCAGGATGCCCTGCGAAATCAGATCAAAGGGCGGCCGCCGCAGACGTACTTGCGCCCGGACCGAAAGTGGATTTTCGGAGAACATTCCGACATCTACTACTATCAGTTCTTCGACGCCGACCGCGACCAGTTCGCCAACATCTCGGTATTCCAGTTCGAGCCCAGGACCCTGGAGATCAACCGGCGGGTTTACGCGGAACGGGCGCACTGGTCGGATGCTACCCAGCGTTGGATTTTCGAGCAGGGCTGGGAGCGGGCGTTTCGCGGATCGGCGATTGCGAACTACACACCGTTTGAGGTCAGCACGTTTCCGCAGTTCAGCGAGCCGCCTGCCTACTTCAAGAAGGAAGTGAAGCAGTCCTCAGAGATGAACTACGAAGAGCTGCGCCGCTATATCCATGACCTCGAGCAGAGCGGTTTTGACGTGGTGCGGCTGCGGGTGCAACTGCAGAAGAAGTTTGCCTTTCCCGCCATCGCGCTGGTGATGGCAGTGCTGGCCATTCCCTTTGCCCTGTCGGCGGGCAAGCGCGGTGCCATCCAGGGGGTGGCCACCGCGGTGGGGATCGGGTTGGTGTATTGGACGGTTTCCGGGCTGTTCGAAGCGATGGGTAATCTGAGCCAGCTTCCGCCCCCGCTGGCCGCATGGTCTCCCGACCTGATTTTCGCTCTGGTGGGCGGGTACATGATTTTGAAAGTGCCGACCTAGGAAGTCGTCTTTCTCCCGCCTGAGCCGCCCACCCTCGGCGCTGGTCCCCAAGAACCCCATGCCATGGTTGGTCTTCGGGCAGCGCCCGGGCTACACCGGCCGGAACCAGAGTTAGCGGCTGGCGATGCCGAAAGGCGCCTGCGGGGTTATCTGTTGGGGCAGGGGCGAGAGAACGCCGGTGGTCGAAGTCAGCAGGAACGTGGACACGGAGTTGGCGGTGAAGTTCGAGGTGAACAGCCAGAAATTTCCGTTCACGGTGCCGTCGGAGCGAAGCGTGAAGCTCACGGGATTGGCACCCGTGGAGGCGGAGGGCGGGCTAAGCGGGGTCAGCTGTCCGGTGACGGCGTTGATGCGGAATTCGAAAACCAGGTTGGACACATTGTCGAGCGCGTACAGATAGCGAGCCTGCGGATCCGAGAGCATAGCCACGGGGGCAATGCCGGAACTGGTTTTCAAGGTGGCATTGGGCAGCAGCGTGCCGTCAGAGCCGACCTGGAAGCCGTAAATATCGCCAGAACCGGAGTTGGCGACGTAGAGGAAAGTTGTGCCCGTGGTGGGTGGAGAGAAAGCAGCGCTGGGGGTGGTTCCGACGGTGACGGGCGTGCTGGCCAGAGGACTCTGGAGGGAGCCGCTAGTGGGATCGAAGGGGTAGCCGACGACAGTTCCGTTGGCCGCGTCGGTGACATAGAGGAAATTCCCCTGATTGCTCACGGTGAGCGCAGATGGCGTTGGCAGATAGGATGCCCCCGGGGGGACGGGGACGGAAACGAGCCAGCAGTCGGGAGTTGCCGAGGAACAAGCGATGGGGGACAGGTTCCCTCCCGTTCCGATGGCAAAAACCGCGATGTTGCCGGGAATCCGCGGGGTGGCGGCAGCAGAACCCTGATTGGCCACGAACAGAAAGTGCCCGCCGGAGTCGGTTGCCAAAGCCACCGGATTGGCCGCAGGCGTATTGTGGCCGACGATCGATGTCGTGCCGGACATGGGGGCGAGCGAGCCATCATGATTGACGGTGTAGCCCGAGATATCGCTAGAAGCGGTGTTGGCGACGTAGGCAAAAGTCTGGGCGGGGTTGAAAATCAGGGCGGTGGGCTGGGCGCCGGTGGGAGCCGGCTGTCCAACCGGGCTCAGCACGTCGTTGGCAACGCGCAGGAGTCCGTTGGACAAGCCGAAGGCAAAGGTCGTCACCGCCCCGGGGTTCGAGCCCTGGTTGGCCACGTAGATGAACCCGGTCGCGCCGGACCCACAACTCAACCACAACCCAGCCGCCACGACGACTGCGATCGCGCACAGCAACCAGCCGGACCTCATCGCCATTCTCGCTCCTGTTGATTTCCCAGTGGCGGCAGTTCCCGGGAGAGAGAACCCTCGCGTGGTGGACTTAAGCAATGAATGCAAATCATTTGTGTATCAGGAATCGGTTGGAAGAGCAAACTGCGCAACGACTTATTGGACTCACCACGGGATTGCCGAGTTGCCCGGGCGCAGACCGTGAAGGATTCCTCAGAGCCGCCTTCGCCAAGCCCCCGCAAGTCTCGGGTCCGGGCTCCAGGGAAGGCAAAAAACCTTGAACCATGGAGGGTGGTGGTTCAGGGTACTCGTACCGGATGCGCTTCGTGGGAACCGACGGGGACCGCGGGTTCGGAGGAGGAATCGAGGGGGAGGCGGATTTCCACCATCAAGCCTCCCTCGGGGCGATTCGCGGCGCGCACGGTTCCACCATGAAGGCGGACGGCCCGCTCGGTGATGGCCAAACCGAGGCCCACGCCCCCGGTGCTGCGCCCGCGGGCGTCGTCGAGGCGGTAGAAAGGACGGAACAGCTTGTCGAGTTCCTCCTGGGGCACGCCGGGGCCGCGGTCGACGACCCGGATCAGAGCCTGTTCGGCGCCACTGGATGCTTCGCGAGCCAGCCGGACCTCGACCTCGGTCCCTTCCGCTGTGTAGCGCGTTGCGTTGCGGACCACGTTCTCGATGGCGCTATGCAGCAGAGCGGGGCTTCCGAGCACGGTAGCTTCGTCCTGAATGACATGGTGGACCCGACAACGACGGCCCTGGGCCTCAAAATCGGCGTCCTTGGCGATGTCGCGGACTAACTCGTCGAGGACGACCGGAGTACGCTGCACTCCCTCTTCCCCAGCCTCCAGCCGGGCCAAGGTCAGCAGGCGGCCGATGAGTTCGTTGAGGCGGTTGGTCTCCAGTTCGATGCGTTCGAGCACGCCTTGCGCCTCGGCTCCGGCGCGCTGACGGGCCAGGCCCAGGGCCACGTTCAAGCGGGCCAGAGGGGAGCGCAACTCGTGGGAGATGTCGTTCAGCAGGCGGGCCTGGGCGTTGACCAGACTCTCCAAGCGCCCGGCCATGGTGTTGAAGTCGCGAACCAGTTCCGCGATCTCATCGCGGCGAGAAGAGGGAGGGACGGGAGCGCGCGCCGTCAGGTCGCCGCCTGCCAGTTGCTGCGTGGCGGCGCGCAGGCGCGTGACCGGGGCGGTCAGGTAGCGGGCCAGCAGGTAGCAGACCGCGCCCGAGAGCAGGACGGCGATGGCCAGCCAGTCCGGCGGGCGTTCTCGCAAAAGCAGGGGCCAGGGGCGGGGAGGGACCTCGGCCACCATGTCGTAATGGCGGCCCGATTCCGAGGTGAAGGGCTGGCTCACGTAGCGCCGCGGCGAGAAGCGCTGCCAGAAACCGCCGGACTTCACTTCCCTGCCCTGGCTGAGTTGCGTGGCCCATTGCGGCACGGCCCGGCCAGAGAGCTCTTGTCCGTGTTCATCGAAGAGAAAGGCACGAATGCGCAGGCCACGATCGATCTCGCTAAGGCTCCGGTTCAAGCCGCCGGCACCCGCGGTCTCATAGGCGTGAACCAACTGGCGTGCGGTGTTCGTGCGCAGGTACTCCCAGTGCGGGGTCTCGGTCTGGGGACGGAAGGCTATGGCAGCGACCATGGCCAGAGCCACGAACAGGGCCAGGGTCAACCAGAAGGACAGGAAAATCTTGAGGAAGAGACTTCGCATCAGGAGCTCCGGACTTTCTCCCGGGGACGGGCGAAGATATAGCCCACGCCGCGCACGGTCTTGATGTGCTCCGGTTCGCCCTCGTTGTCGCCGAGTTTTTTGCGCACCTTGCTCACGTGCATATCGATGCTGCGGTCGAAGGGGGAAAATTTCCTGCTGAGCACCGCGCTGACCAGCCGCTCCCGCGTCACCACCCGCCCCGCGTCCCGCAGCAGCACTTCGAGCAGGTTGAACTCGACCGAAGTCAAATCCACGGGCAGGCCGGCGTGGCGCACGGTGCGGGTCGCCGGATCCAGTTCGATGTCGCCGACCTGGACGATCTCCGGCGCGGGGGGAGAGCTGACGGCCTTGGCATCGGCAGCAGAGCGACGCAGGACGGCGCGAATACGAGCGACCAGCTCGCGAGGATTGAAGGGCTTGGCCAGGTAATCGTCGGCGCCGATTTCGAGACCCACAATGCGGTCCACATCTTCGCCCCGGGCCGTGAGCAGCAGCACGGGAATGCGGGAGGTTGCACGAATGCGGCGCAACACGTCGAAGCCGCTCATGCCGGGCAGCATCACATCCAGCACGATGAGCAGATAATTCGTGCCCAAGGCGCGTTGCAAGCCCCTTTCTCCGTCGTGCACCGAGTCCACCTGGAAGCCTTCGTTGCCCAGGTATTCGGTGAGCAGGCTGCACAACTCCGCGTCATCATCGATGATGAGCAGCCGTTCCATCGCTGCTTTACCTTTTACAACAGGCTTTCCGCCGGCCATGTAAAGAATTGTCAACCTTGAGCGCCCCAATTGACAAAACTTTACTCGGGTTTACCGACTTTTTACCGCATTTTTTCTCGCAGACGTGTTCCCATAGTTGCTTGAGAAAGCAAGACCTCTGGCAAGAGATCAGGGGATGGGGGCAGCGATGACATCCAATCGGTGGAAGGTAATGTTCGCGGTTCTGATGGTGGGGTGGGTAGCGATAGCCGCAGTGGGGCAGACGACGAGCGGCGTGGCAGCGCACGGCCGGGGAGGATTTGGCCGCATGCTGGGTTTCTACACGGACTACCTGGATCTGACGGACGCGCAGCAGGCCCAGATGAAAGACATCATGACCAAGGAGAAACCAACGATCCAGCCGCTCATGCAGCAACTGGCCGCAAGCCGCCGGCAGCTCGAACAGCTGCAATCCGCCAGTCCTCTCGACGAAGCCGCGGTCCTATCGGTGGCTACGCAGCAATCTCAAACCATGACCCAGCTGATCGTGCGCAAGGCCCACATCAAGAACGAAATGATGCAGGTCCTCACCGCCGATCAAAAAGCCAAATTGGCGAAATTCGCGGCCCGGCGGCAACAGAGGTTCCAGAGACACATGCAGGCTCCCGCGGAGAATCCATAACACTGTCCTCTGCACAGGGGCGGGGTTCTCCCTGCCCGCCCCGCTTTTTCAACCGAGCTAGCGGTCCCTGCAGACCCCGGGTTGGAACGTGCTAGGACCCTCGAGCGGCAGCGGCGCACAGAAGGTCAGGGCGCAGCAGACAAGGGTGGGTATCGTCTTGGCAACAGCGGCGAGAGATCGGGCTCTGATCGAGGCGGTCGCGAACGAGATAGCTGCTGGCATCGAGTGCGCTCTGGAATTCTGGATGATCCAGTTCGAAAGCGTGCTGCAGGATCCGCGCCTGACCACGCTCGGCCGGCTGAATGCTGTCCGCGAGATCGTCAATAACTACCGGCAGCCGATGGCGGAGGGTGCTCATCCGACCGGTGGGTACGCGGCGTAGTTTGGGGAGTCGGTGGAATGGATAGCGAAACGGTGTACTCGCTGCTGATGGGATTGGGATGGTTCTTTCTGCTGGGGTGGGCGATCGCATTGCTGGTGGCGTGTGCCTCGGTGTTCTGGCCGAAGCAACTGCAGACCATGCGCGCCAATTTCGCCAAGCCTAGCGGGCGCAAGTTGTGAGTCGAGCGCCGACGGTCAGCGCCTGGGATCGAAAGCGAATACCAACTGGGTTCTGGTTTCCGAATCGGCGGGCGCATATCTCCATTTCTTGACCGCGGCGGTGGCCGCTTCCACCAGCGCCGGGCTGCCCCCCAGGGGCAGAACCGAATCCACGGTGCCACGGCGCGAGATCGCGATCTCCAGACGCACAATGCCGCCGATGTGAGCCTCCCGAAGCGCCACCGGATAGCTGGGGTTCTGCTTGTACAGGAGTTTCCTGGGAGCGACCTGGTCCGAGCTTTGCCCGGCCGCCGGTGCGGGGGTAGCGGTCAGCATTCCCAGCAAGCACGCCGTGAGTACCAGACCGCACGCCAGGCGTAGTCCGCGCCTCCCGCATCGCGCCCCAGGCAGTGCTGTCCCCAGCATGCAGACTCCCCATCGAAGAAGGGACTTCCCCAAAGTTCGGCCTTACCGCGACGGTATGACAGCCGGCCGATGAGGGCAAGATTACCGACGTACTGACTGACCCGCGTGAACCCCAAACTGCTAGAATCGCATCTCTAGAGGCAATGTCCAAGAGTCTCCGTCCCTTATACCCGTATTTCAACAAGTACCGCCGTGGCTATGCCTGGGGCGTGCTGTGCGTGCTGCTGTTGAACGGCATCTGGGTGCAGTTTCCCCAGGTGTTGCAGAGGGCGTTCGACTATTTGAAGTCAGGCGTCCAGGTGCCGGGCAAGCTGGGCACGTACGCGTTATTGCTGATCGCGATCGCTACCAGCAAGGGGATCTTTCAGTATCTGACCCGCTGGATCGTGATCGGGATCTCGCGCGACATCGAATTCGATCTACGCAACGACCTGTTCGCTCACCTGGAAACGCTTTCCCATGGCTACTACCAAGGTACGCGCACCGGCGACATCATGGCCCGGGCGACCAACGATCTCAACGCCGTGCGCATGCTGCTCGGGCCGGCGATCATGTACTCGGCCAATACGCTGGTGTTCACGGCCGGGGCGCTGGCCTACATGATCAAGATCAGTCCCCGGCTTACGATGTACACCTTCCTGCCCCTGCCGGTGGCCAGCATCGTGATTCAGTACTTCGGGCGGCAGATTCACGAGCGCTTCGAGAAAATCCAGGCGATGTTCTCGGAGATTTCGGCGCGGGCGCAGGAGAATTTTTCCGGGGTGCGCGTGATTCGTGCCTACGTGCAGGAGCAGGCCGAGATCCGGATGTTTGAAGAAGCAAACCGGGAATACATTAAGCGCAGCCTTCCCCTGGCGCGGCTGATGGGGCTGCTATGGCCGACGCTCGAATTGACCTTGGGAATGGCGGTGGCCCTGGTGCTCTGGCTGGGCGGACGGGAAGTCCTGATCGGCCGGATCAGCGTAGGCCAGTTCGCGGCCTTCCTGACTTACATGATCCAATTGACGTGGCCGGTGATTGCGCTGGGCTGGGTGATCAACATCTTCCAGCGCGGCACGGCGTCGCTGGCCAGGATCAACGAGATTCTCCTCGAGAAGCCGCAGATCGCCGACGAGAAGGCTGCGACCGGGGAGGGGGTGCCGACCGCACTGGGGGGCGAGATCGAGTTCCGCGGGCTCACCTTCGCCTACGACGGGAAACCGGTCCTTGAGGACGTTAACCTGCGCGTGCCCGCGGGCAGCAGCCTTGCCATCGTCGGGCCCACGGGGTCGGGCAAGACCACGCTGGTCAACCTGATTCCCCGGGTGTATGACGCAACTGCGGGAACGGTGCTGCTCGACGGCCAGCCGGTCCGGCGATATCCGTTGGAGTTGCTGCGACGGAGCATCGGTTTTGTTCCCCAGGAGACGTTTCTGTTCAGTGACACGATCCGGGAGAACATCGCCTTCGGGCGGGAGAATGCCACCGACGCCGAGATACGGGAGGCAGCCGATGCAGCCAACATTGCCGAAGAGATCGAACGCTTCCCCGAGCAGTATAAGACGGTGGTGGGGGAACGGGGCATCACGCTCTCCGGCGGCCAGAAACAGCGAACCGCGATTGCGCGGGCCCTACTGCGGAATCCGCGCATCCTGATCCTCGACGATGCGCTATCCAGCGTGGACACGCAAACCGAAGACAAGATCCTCAACCACCTGCGGGAACTCATGCGCGGACGCACCACGATCTTCATCTCGCACCGTGTTTCCACCGTGCGGAACGCCGACCAGATCGCGGTGCTGCACGGCGGACGCATCGTTGAGCTCGGCACGCATGCGGAACTGCTGGCCCGCAACGGCTACTACACGGATCTGTACAACAAGCAGCTGCTGGAAGAGGAACTGGCGGAAGTGTAGGCCTTGGTGATCTCGAATTCCCCATTTGCAGTTGCCCGGTGGACATCGTTCGTGGCCACCATCAGCTCGCCTGAGCCTGGCTTGGGACTGCTCTTACAGCATTTGCTTTCCGCTGGCTCTTCCCATGGATCGAGTCCCGACGACCGAACTTCTTGACCACGATGCCGGCAGCGCGGAGGAAGTGGCTACGGCGCTGGCGGATCTGCGGCGGATCAATCGCTGGTTTGGAGGAATCGGCACCACCATGGCGATGATCCGCCAGGTGGTGCGATCCACGGGAAAGGCGAACCTCTCCTGGCTTGAAATAGCGGCCGCCTCGGGGGACGTTCCCCAGAGCGCACGCGATCGGCTGGCAAGGGCAGGGATTCGCCTGGAGGTCACCTTGCTGGACCGCGCCCCCTCCCACCTGGTCAAGGCCAACCCCGCTGTGGTGGCGGATGGGCTGGCGTTGCCGTTTCGCGATGGCAGTTTCGACCTGGTTGGATGCGGGCTGTTCGCCCACCATCTTGCGCCCGAACCGCTGGTCCGATTCGCGGACGAAAGTCTGCGCGTGGCGCGCCTGGCGGTACTGATCAACGACCTGGTCCGGCACCCCCTGCACCTGGTGGCCGTGTATGCCGGGATGCCGCTCTACCGGGGCCGGCTGACGCGACATGATGGGCCAGCGTCGGTTCGCCAGGCCTATACCGTGGAGGAGATGCGCGCCATGCTGGTGCGGACGCAGGCCGGCCGAGTGGAGATCGCGCGCCACTACCTTTTCCGCATGGGTGCCATCCTATGGAAGGGGTGAAGCCGAGCAATTCTCCCGCAGGCGTCGGGCACTGCGACCTGATCGTGATCGGCGGTGGTCCGGCCGCTACCTCGGCGGCGATTACCGCCGCCCGCGGCGGAATCCGGGTACTGCTGCTGGAACGGGGGCGGCTCCCTCGGCACCGGGTGTGTGGGGAGTTCGTGTCGGCGGAATCGCTGGCCTTGCTGGCTTCGCTGTTGGCCGGCTCTTCCCCGGGACTCCTCGAAGCTGCACCCCGGATCGGGAAAGCGCGGCTGTTGGTCGAAGGTCGGACTCTCGCGACTGCAATTGATCCGCCCGCCGCGAGCATCGCGCGGTTTGATCTCGATGCCGCTCTCTGGGCCGCTGCCCGTGAGGCGGGCGTGGATGCGCGCCTTGAGCTAACGGCGGAGAGCATCGTGGGCACGGGACCGTTTCGCGTGGCCACGGCGGCGGGGGAATGGGAAGCACGCGCCGTCGTTCAGGCCGGCGGCCGCTGGTCAAACCTTAGCCGGGGCCCGGGCCCGAAACGGGGAACGAGGGAAGGCTGCAGGATGGGCACCTACGTGGGGCTGAAAGCACACTTCGCCGAAACTTCTGCGCCGGCATCGGTCGACCTGTACTTTTTCGAGGGGGGCTACTGCGGCGTGCAGCCGGCGCGGCTGAGCCAAGCCGGCGGACCGAACCGTATCAATGTCTGCGCGATGGTGCGGAGCGATATCGCCAGCACGCTGGAGGAAGTGTTTAGGCAGCATGCGCAACTGGGGGAACGGGCACGCCGCTGGCAGCCCCTGATGGAGCCGGTCAGCACAGCGCCGCTCCTGTTTCGGGAGCCGCAGGCAGTCCAGGATGGGGTGCTGCTCGCGGGAGACGCAGCGGGGTTTGTCGACCCGTTCGTGGGCGATGGGATTTCACTGGCCTTGCGCAGTGGCGCACTCGCGGCGGAATGGCTGGTTCGCTTCCTACGTGGCCAGCGTTCCCAGCAGGAAGCGGTGGTCGGCTACCGTGAGCAATACCGGCGGGAGCTTGTCCCTGTGTTTCAGCATTCGTTCTGGATCCGGCGGTTGCTGGCGTTGCCGCGGCCGGTTCGGCGTTCGATCGCCTGGTTTCTGGAGGGGACGCCCGCGGTCACACGGTATATGGCGGTGAAGACGCGCTGACGCCCGACAGGCTCAAGGGCGCGAGGGGACGCCGTCCCTCCACCGCTTGCTCAGCGCACCGCCAGCACTTCGCGGATGTTGTCACGGCTGAGAAAAAACTTGATGGAGGCGAAGTCGCGGAAGAGGTTCTCGATGTGGCGGTTGTTGAAGACCCGCTGCAAGCGGAATCCGGCGGCGATGGAGCGGTGGACCGCTCCCGTGGGGCCACGCCGCAATTCTCTCTGCGGCACGACCGGCTGCATCTCGAGGAGATCCGGGCCGGTGATGTGGTAGCGGTAGCAGGGCGCGTCCGGCCCGGCGTCGCGGGTGTGGAAGAAGGCCAGGAGCATGCCTCCCGGCTTGAGTACCGACCAGAGGCGCCCGACCACCGGCTTGACCAGGCTCTCGTCGAGGTAATCCGGTAGATTCCAGCAGAGCACAACGTCGAAATGGGCTGCGGGGTAGACCAGGTTCTCTTCCAGAAACCGGCGGCTGTCCAGGGAAAAGGCGCCCTGTTCATCGCGAACCAGGAGGGTCTGATCGCAGGACGCGACGAGCAGATCCTCGCTGTAAATCTTGTGCGACTGACTGCTAAAAAAGCTGATATTGGCCGGCGAGGTGGAGCCCAGGTCGAGCACACACAGGTTCTGCTGGGCAGGCCAAAGGCGGGCGAGTTCGGCGAGGCCGCTGGAGCGACGAGTGAGTCGGTTGCCTGGAGCCTTTGCCGTGTCCGGTTGCGTTCCGGACGATGAGCCACGAAACAGTTTCATGAACCCTTGCGAGACCGACGCCCGATCCAAAGCCCTGGTGGACTCGCTGCCAACCATCCCAGTGTAGCGCGAAAGCGGGCCGCGCTCGCCTTTGGTGCCCCACCAGTCAACAGGCGGTGGAGGCGGCAGGCCGGTCGCGGACGGGAGACGGCAGGAATCACTTGGCGCCGTCCTTGCTGATGTCGACTTTCCCCTTGAGGTAAGCCCCTTCCTCGATGGCGATTCGCTGAGTCACAATGTCGCCCATGACGATCGCAGATTTGCGTAGGTCCACACGCTCCGTGGCACGCAAGTTGCCCTCCAGCTTGCCCTGCACGATCACACCCTTGGCTTCCACGTTGGCTTTCACCTGGCCGTTCGGACCCACGGTCAGATGGTTACCCTTGAGCAGGATACTGCCTTCCACCTGCCCATCGAGGTAGAGATCTTCGCTTCCGGAAAGCTCGCCCTTGATGACCACTGACTTCCCGATGTGTGCAAACTCACCCGTTTTGGGGACGTCCATGAGCCTCCTTCGCCGTCGCGACGGTTGCAGCGGGGACTAGGACCGCTGGTGGTTAAGGTTCTCGCGCGAGTTCCCTGGCCCGAGCCCAGGAACCTGCACAGGATCGGTTGGACGGTGGGCTCGATTCTAAACCATCGTGGACCGCAGCTGGCGAGGCGTGGAGCAACCAAACCGCAACCGCACGTTGCAGCCAAGCAGAGCGCACCGCAGTTCAGACTATACAGGAACCGAGCGCTGGGCAAGTGACGCAGGGCCAATCGGGAAGCGGGCAGAAGTTCTCCTCGCCCCGCCCTGCGCGGGGGCCGGCCGGGCTGGGATCCGGGCCGAAAGTGCAGGGGCAAGAATTTAGCGGTTGCAGCGATCGGTTTACACTAGAGGCATAACCATGGATCTGCCGGAACTGGGGGAACAGGTGTGGATGCGGTGGGGCCTCTTCCTGTCCTTGCTGTGCGGTCATGCCGCCTACGGCGGACAAGTGCCGCCGATCCCTCCCCAGGAATTGGTTCGCAAGGTGGTGCAGAACGAACTGAACGCCGCCAAGCAGGGCGGGATTAACCATACGTTTCGCACCCGCAAGGAGACCTCCTCCGGTTCACAGACTCGTCTGTACTGCGAGACTAGGGAGGCGATGGTAGGGCTGACCGTCGCCAACAACGATAAGCCGCTCACTCCTGCTGAATTGAAGGAGGAAGAAGCGCGCTTGAACAGCTATCTGAGCGATCCCTCGGCGCTGAGGAAAAAGCAAGCGCAAGAGAAGGCGGATGCCGACCGCGTCAGCCGCATGGTGCGGGCTCTCCCGGACGCATTCCTCTTTGATTACGACGGTACCGAGCCAGCCCGGATGGGCGTGGGCAAAGAAGGTGGCGAACTGGTACGGCTGAAATTCCGCCCCAACCCCCAGTACGAGCCGCCCTCGCGGGTGGAGCAGGTGCTGGCTGGCATGAAGGGCCACCTGCTCGTCGATGAGAACGCCTACCGCATCGCCCAGATCGACGGCAGGCTGGAGAAAGAGGTGGCGTTCGGGTGGGGAATCCTCGGGCATCTTGACCCGGGCGGGCATTTCCTGGTGGAGCAGGGCGACGTTGGCGATGTTGGCTGGGAGATCTACCGCATGAGCCTGTCCTTCACCGGGAAGATTCTGCTGTTCAAGCGTCTCGATATCCACTCGACCGAGGTTTCCAGCAACTTCCGGCGTGTGCCCGGCGAGCTCAGCTTCGCGCAGGGAGTCGACCTGCTCAAGAAGCAACTGCGGGAACTGGCGGAGAACGGGGTGGGGGAACGAAGCCGCAGGTAATCCCCATATCAGGCTAGGCGGCAGGGCGCAGCGTTTCTTTCCGGACCGTCAGTTTCTCGATCAACTCCTCGCGGACGCGGTAGCCGGTTCCGGGCTGCTCCGACAAGGCGATCATTCCCTGGGGCGAGACCACCACTTCCGGATCAATGATGTCCTCGTTCCAGTAGCGGCGGGAGGCGGAGACATCGCCCGGGAGGCGAAAGTTCTCGAGGGCGGAGAGCGCGATATTGTGGGCCCGGCCGATGCCGGATTCGAGCATGCCGCCGCACCACACCGGAATGTTCTGAGCGTGGCAGACGTCATGCACCTTCTTGGCCTCGCTGAAACCCCCGACCCGGCCCACCTTGACGTTGATGATGCGGCAAGCGCCGGTTTCGATCGCGCAAGCCGCGTCGCGCGCATTTCCAATCGATTCATCGAGGCAGATGGAGGTGCGTAATTCCTTCTGCAGGCGGGCGTGGTAATAGATGTCGTCGCTCCACAGGGGCTGTTCCATCATAAGCAGATTGAACTGGTCGAATCGGCGGAGATGCTCCACCTGGTCGAGTGTGTAGGCGGAGTTGGCGTCGACGCTGAGGACAATGTCGGGCCAGCGAGAGCGGACTTTTTCGAGGACCGCGAGGTCCCAGCCGGGCTTTACCTTGAGCTTGATGCGGCGGTAGCCGGCGGCGAGTTCGCTCTGGATCTTATCGAGCAATTGCGGAGGTGAATCCTGAATGCCGATGGAGACGCCGCATGCGATCTGCCGGCGTGCGCCCCCCAGCAGCTTCCACAAGGACATCTTTCGAGCTTGTGCCTCCGCGTCCCACAGGGCGTTTTCCAGTGCGGCCTTGGCCATGCGGTGCCCGCGCACGCGGCTCATCAGGGCGCCGGCTTCCCTGCCCTGTCTGACCGACCGGCCCACGAGCGCCGGCGCGAGATAGCGGGTGAGGGTAAGCCATGCGCTCTCGATCCACTCGCTGCTGAAGAAGGGATCTTCCCCGGCCACGCACTCTCCCCAGGCGTTGATGCCTTCGCAGTGCAGGGTGACGAGCAGGATGCGGCGACGGTGGGTGCGGCCAAAGCTCGTCTCGAAGAAGTGGACGAGGGGCATCTGGATCTCTCGCAGAGTGATGGCTTCGATTTTCATAAGGTGCGTCGGGCGAGGTATGGATGCGCATCGCGGCGCGGCCGGTTTACTGGCTTGCGTAGGACCATGGCTCGTCCCATTTCCCGATGAGAAACTTGCCGTTGCCCTGGTCGTCGCGTTCATAGCCGAGCACGGCCAGGCCCTCAGAAAATGCCTGGAGAAACGCGGCGCGGTTGCTGTCCTGCACCTCCTGGGCGCGCCGGCGGGTCTGGGGAGAAGCCTTCCACTGGTAAATGAGTGCAGGCACAGGGATTCCGCAGATGACGTCAAAGCGGGGGATGGTGCCGGTCGTGAGCAAGGTCTGGACCCGGTTGGACTTTAGCCACCACTCCGCGATCAGACGGTCTGAGGGCAGGCCTCCTTGCAGGGGTGAGGAGGTGATGCCGTACTGGTTGATGGTGTAGCGGCGTGCAATCGCTCCCAGCTTCTGCAGGTTCAGCCAAGCATTCTTGATTTCCAGCGGGTCAAAGGTCCACTCCACCAGTTCGAAGCCGCGGGCGATGGCATCCTCGCGCTGAAACAGCTTGATGCGCCGGCCGAGTCCGCCATTGCGGTGGTCCTTGCGCACGGCGAGCATGTGCGAGTGCAGATAGGCGCGACCATTACGCACCCCGGGAACCGATAGGGCAAAGCCCACCATTTCGCCCGCCGCGAAAGCGCCGATCACCTGGCCGCCGACTTTCTCGGCCACTACAAACAAGCGGAGGGGGACCAGTTCCTCATCCGTGAAGTTCCAGACCTCCTTTTGCAGAGCCACCGCAGTGCGCATTTCCTCGAGGTCATGGCACAAGCGGATGGTCACGGAGGTCCCGGCTAAGTCTTTTCCTGCCGCTTTGCCTGTTGCCATAGAGATTCCAACTCGTCCAACGTGGCTTGCTCGGGGCCGCGTCCGGAGACGCGCAACTGCTCCTCGATCCAGTGAAAGCGGCGCTTGAACTTTCGGTTTGTTTTCCTCAGGGCGGACTCAGGGTCGACGGAGAGATAACGGGCAAGGTTCACCAGCACAAAAAACAGGTCTCCAACCTCTTCCTCCAAACGCTGACCCAGCGGTTCGGGAACATGCTGGCGTCCGGCTCCGGCCACGCCGCGCGCCTGCGGCCGGGGGCCGGGGGCCGGAAACTCCATCAGCTGGTCCTCGAGCTCTGCGGTCTCCTCCCGCAGCTTGTCGAATAATCCTTGGACATTCGGCCAGTCAAAGCCGACGTGCGCCGCCCGCGAGCTGAGCTTGTGGGCCTCGAGCAGAGCCGGCATCGCGGGAGAAACGCCGGCCAGCGCAGACTGGGCGGGCTCGGTATCCTTTACGGACTTGCCCCCGCCGGCGGCGAGACGCCTCCTCTTTTCTTCTGCTTTGATCGCTTCCCAGTTGCGGACGACCTCAGAGGCGGTCTCGGCCTGCACGCTGCCAAACACATGGGGATGCCGGTCGATCAACTTGCTCGAGAGCCGGTCCAGTACGTCGTCGATGGTGAAGCTGCCCTGCTCCTTGGCCATGGTGGCGTAGAACAGAACTTGCAACAGCAGGTCGCCGAGTTCGCCGGTGAGTTCGTTCCAGTCCCGCTGATCGATGGCTTCTAGGACCTCGTAGGTTTCTTCCAAAGTGTAGGGCTTGATGGAATCGAAAGTCTGCTCGCGGTCCCAGGGGCAACCGCCGGGCGCCCGCAGGCGAGCCATAATGGCCACGGCGCGTTCGAAGCGTTCTCCCGTGGATGTTGCCATCGGCAACCAATCTAAATGAGAGCTCGGGCGCAGAGCAACGAGGCGGATGGGAGGACAGGGGCGGCAGGCGCAAGCCGCGGGAAACCTCCGGCAGTCGGCACGGCCCACGCCGTACCTTTGCCAGGGACGACACCGCAACTCCGACAACTATCCAGAGTGCTGTAACTTACGGGACGTAACCTACGAACAACTCTCTCGGAACCCCGGCTGTCACCGGCGCCGCATCACCAAGGTTATCTATCTCGGCGTATGGCACAGGAGTAACAATCGATTCGGGGTGCCGGGCACGAAGGTGAGCTTGTCTTTCAGCCACTGACGCTTCTCTCCATGAGCCAGAACGCGAACCAGCGCCAACCACTCAGTGGGCAGCACTTCCAGGTAGCCGTGATCGGGGGCGGCATCGTGGGGGTCGCAATTGCGCGGGAGTGTGCCCGGGCGGGTAAGCGCACGCTGCTGGTGGAACAGCACGACTTCGCCAGCGGCAGCACCAGTCGATCGACACGCCTGGTGAGCGGTCTGCGAGTCCTAGAACAGGGGAACATTGGGCTGGCGCGCGAGATGCTGCGCGAGAAGCAGCGGCTGTTGCGCGAGCGCTCCCACCTGGTTCACCCGGCACATTTCCTGTTGGCCCTGCGCGGCAAGAGTACACGCAGCGCGCTGTCGGTCCGAACCGGGCTGTGGTTGTATCGGCGGCTGGCAGGCAGCGCCACCGATGCTGCCGGGGTCGAGATGGAGCGCAAGAAGCTCGAAGCTTCGCTGGATGCAGGCGAGCGCTGGTCGATCTTCGACTATGAGGATGCGCAATGTGAGTTCCCCGAACGGTTGACCGCGGAGTGGCTGGGGGAAGCCGTGGCGGCGAGCGCCGTGGCGCGGAACCACACTCAGGTATTGGCGGTCGACCTGGCGCATGGGCGTGCGCGAGGTCTGTGGTTACGAGACTGGATCTCGAACCGTGAAGAAAAGGTCGAGGCGACTTGGATCATCAACGCCACCGGTGCCTGGGCGGACCGACTCTGTCAACATTCCTCGGTGAAGACGCGCGCACCGATGGTGAGGGGCGTGCGCGGGTCCCATATTGTGCTCTCTCACTTTCCCGGGGCACCCGCCATCCCCTTGTACAGCATAGGGATCGATGGACGGCCCCTGTCGGTGATTCCGTGGAATGAGCAGGTCCTGGTGGGCGCGACGGAGGCAGAAGACGGTTCCGACCCGGGCAAAGTGCATCCAGCACTCGATGAAATTGAATACCTGTTGCGCTCCCTGGGCCAGCTGTTTCCCAGGGCGAGGCTCTCCCAGCAAGACATCCGATATGCCTTTGCGGGCGTGCGGGCGGTGCCCCGTGGAACCCGGGAGGACGGTGCATTCGCCCGACACTGCCTTCACGATCATACTTCCGACGGCGCCGCTAGGCTGATCTCAGTGGTGGGTGGGACGCTGGCCACCGCCACAAAGGTGGCGCGCGACTGTGCGCGTAAGGTGGGGATCCGCGTTACCGAGCCCCAGGTGCTGGCGGTCGCAGCCGGTGCCGGCCTGGACCTGCTCCTGGATCAGTTGGCCGCTGAGATTTCCGCCCTAGCCGGCATCCACGACGATGCAGCGCGGGCCATGGTGGAATGGCATGGAAAACGGGCCCTTGCGGTTGCCCGCATGGCGCGCAGCAGCGTGGAGCTGCGCACCCCGATTTGCCCCCATTCCGATCATATTGTGGCAGAGGCGGTCCAGGCTTACGTGCACGAGGGCGCCGTCAAGCTAGGCGATGTCCTGCTGCGCCGCGTGCCCGTGGCTCTCGGGCCATGCTGGTCCGAGGCGTGCAGCCGTGAGGCAGCGCTGCGCATCGGCGCCGTGCTGGGCTGGAACGAGGACGCGATAGGCGCGAACCTGGAAGGACTCGAAATGGAACGCGCGGCGTTTTTGAGAAGGCCCCGCACCGAGATGCGGCTCCGAGCGGCGGCGGACTGAGAGCCCGACCTCAGACCTTCCCTCCCCTCAGGGCCTCGGCCAACAGCTGGGTGTCGTCCGAGATCAGCGCGTCCACCTGCCAGCGCGCCAGGGTTCGCATCTGTTCTCTCTCATTCACGGTCCAGACAAACACCTTCTTGCCGGATGCGTGCAGGATCCGGACAAGGTTCTCCTCCGCCAGTCGGCGTTCGAGGATGACGCACGAGACCGGCAAGCATTCCCAGTTTGCCAGCTGCGTGCGGTCTTCACAGATCAGCCCCAACGGAAGTCCGCTCCCCAGCCTCCCGAGCTCTGTCAGTGCTTCGGGAACGAAAGAGGACAACACGTACCCGCGTTCGGGCGGGCTCGCCTGCAGCACCTCCAGGACGGTGCGCTCCAGCCCGGCAACCTTTAGTTCAATGTCGAGAAAGGCTCGTGGGGAGTAACGGGACAGCACCTCCGCCAGCAGGGGAAGAGAGGCCAGATTCCCGACGGCGGTGCGGGATATTTCGACTCCGTGGATGCGGGCATCGTGGCAGACGACCGCCTGCCCATCGAGGGTTAACCGGACGTCAAACTCGAAGCCATCACAGCCGTGGGCGAGCGCCAGGTCAAAGGCAGCGATGGTGTTCTCGGGGACGGTCCGGGTCGCGCGGCTGCCGCGGTGACCGAGCAGGAGAGGCCGGCACATGGAATCCATGGTAACGGTCGAGATCACGCGGGCAAGACGGGCCTGCGCTACGCGCGTTAGTCGAGATCGAAGTCCCGAATCGGTTTGCCCGTGTCGGGTGATTCCTTGGCCTTTTTCACAGCTTCCTGGAATTTCTTTTCCAGCAGGTCGGAGGCGTGTTTTTGCGCCTCGACGGACTGGCGGAAAATCGATTCCCGGCGGCTGTCCTGCTCCTTCATCGCCCGGGCAGCCTCTTCGATATCGTTGAACGTCTTCGGTACCACCGGGGCAGTGTGGGCGACGACCGCTCTGGTCTCCGTATCGACCTTCAACACAGCACCGCAGCAAGGGCAGGTGACCTCGAAGATGGAGACAGGCTTGGGCATCCCCAAGAATGATATCGCAAAAGCCTGCCTACCGAGGGGACAGACGAATGGGCAGAATCTTGAACAGGTGGAGCATTTCCCAGCCCAACAGCAATACCGAGACACAGACGGTGCCAACCGCCAGCATTTCGCCGTAGGTCATGCGGTTACGTTCCGGCTCAAAGCGCTTCGTGACCAAGCTGAGGATGTTGAGGGTGGCAAAGCCGAACACCAACGCCCACAATATGTTGTAGACATCTTCCTTCTTGTCGGACGACTGCAGTAATGCGGCGGCCAGCGGCGTCAGGGTAGAGAATGGGTTCATTGGTCAGTTCGCAGTGCCAAGGCGCGCAACGGCGTCAACAGGAGACCCCAGCCCCCGGCGGAGCCGGTTGGAGTCCACGGATGCCTGCTGCGAACCACCTTATCTCTCGCCGCCTGGACCGCTTTCTCGCGACCGAATCGTGATATTACCCTGTTTTCCCCTGGACGTCAGCGGTCTCTGAAAGGCTCGTCCATCCTGATGTCCGGGTGCCCAGAGAATTGCTGGCTGGCAGAGAAAACGATGTCGGTGATGCTGAATACCTCCGCCGACCTGGTGGTAACCCTCCTCGCAGGGCCGCTGGGCGACCGCATACGGTCCTCGGCGCGCTTTCGCCGCCGGCAGCGCACCGCGACCGGCGTGGTCATGATCGGACTGGGAACCTACCTGGCGACAAGCAAGGAGAGGCCGAGCGTGTGGGTTAGAGCTCGATGACCTGGTGATCGTGGCACTCGGTGTGGAGATTGGCGTAGAGGTCCCGCAGTAGTTCCCTGCCATAGCGCGACAGGAAGTAGACGCCCGCGATTTCCCGCTCCTGGAGGGCCTTGTTGGGAAACAGGGCGTTGCTCAGCAGAACAGCGTGGCGGCCGATAAGTTCACTCTGTCTCAACTCGGCGCGAGCGGCACGGGCACGCAGCTGTTCTAGCTGGTATTGCATCTTGGTTGCGGCGTGCGTCGCAGCTTCGACCAGGGTCGAGTCCAGCTTCGCGAGAGCCGTGTGGATATTCGCCAACGAATCCTCCAGGGAATGACCGGCGTGGTCAAACGCCGCCTGCAGTTCCCGGGGCAAGGTTCGCGCCGCAAGTTTCTGCTGCAGCACTTCGGGATCGTGAAGCACGTCGCTCACGGCCAGGCCGTAGCGTTCCAGCAGGCGCTGCGCCTTGGGCTCCACCAGCGTGGCCGAGAAGCGCGGCAGAATCGGAGTGACCCGGCCCAGCAGTCGGTCGTAAACCACGGCCGCTTGGGCAAAATATGCCACCTCGGCCGCGCCACCCGTGTACGCCAGAGTGGGCAGAAGGTAGTCTTGTACAACCGGACGCAGCAGCACGTTGGGACTGAAGTGATGCGGAGCGGCCGCGATGCGGCGCAGCAACTCCTCCTGGGGTAACCCCTCGTCCTCAACCAGGAATTCTCCGTGGCCGTTCCTGCGGCGGTGAATAGGCACCCGCGCACCGTTTCTCAGCGTAAACAGCAGGGTTGAGGAGGGCGTTACCCTCACTTGCTGGTGATACCCGGCTGCTTCCAGAGCTTTGCCGCGGGCCAGGAGCGCCTCGTCGAATTCCGGAGCCCGTTCGATTGCGGCGCGATAGAGAGGCTCCACGATCGTGTGCAGGTCCCGGTCAGAAGGATCGATAAGAATCACCCCCCATTCCGAGAACAGGGACAAGAACAAACGGGCAAACGCAGAACCAAGGGTCTCGCTCGGACGGTAGGCTGATCGCAAAATCTCCGCCACCGGGCCAGCGCCCAGAAGATCGACGACCGACTCAACCACCGGCTCAATCTCACCGCCCAAGCTGATGGCGCTCACCGGGGCATCCGGCAATCCGTGGGAAGGCGTCGTCAGCGGACGAGGCGTTCCGTCGGGGCCGGGAATCAGAGTGTGGTTGACTTCGGCGAGGTCATGGTCTTCGGTCGCCAGCCAGAATACCGGCACCGCCTCCGCGCCGGCCGCGGTTGCCTGCGCGGCCAGCTTCACTGCGGTAAGCGCCTTGTAGATGGAAAACAGCGGCCCGCCAAATAGCCCGACTTGCTGTCCGGTCACGACGGCGCCAGCCCCGTTGCGAAACCGGTCGAGATTGGCCAGCGTCCGCTCAGACACACCCCAGGAGCGGTTCTGCTGCTCGAGGACGTCGGCCACCCGGCTGCGCCGATCCAGGTCATAACGAAGCGCACTTGCCTCCTCGGCAAGCCACTCCGACATGTTGGCGGAGCGGGAGAAGAATGCTTTGACCTTGGGGAAATCCGCCAAATAATCGGTGAACAGACGCGTGGTGTGCGGGATCTGTTCGAACGGCAGACACTGGGCCTTCACCGGCGGTTCTCCTGACATCGCTGGGCAATCCCATTCATGGTTCGGTGTCGGCCCATTCTACTGAGTGCAACTAGATCAGATGTTGGACGTAGCCGGGAGATGCAGGTTTCCTGTGGCTAGGGCTTTTTTCGACGTGACCCCCTCAAAATACGGCTAGGGACAGGTGAGGTTTGACTTGGACGGATTTGCGACCTAGAGTGGAAGTGGATCTTTTCAGGCCCATCCCACCAGTGGGGGCGTCACGGTTTCGACGGAGATGCTTGCGGCCAAGAGGCATGTCGGGGTGCACACACCCGTGATCGCGTGCAAAACGATAAGTGCCAATCAACAGATGGCATACGCTGCCTAAATCTAGGTAGCCGTTCCCGGTGGCTTTGCCCGTGGGCCGCCGAAGGACGTCGCACAGCGGGCTGGTTTTCCCGGCTACGTCTGGGCCGGGGGAACAAGATCTACAGGCTAGCGGCTGCCGTTTCTTGTCCATTCTGAGCGGGAGCCGCGAAAGTTCCAGGGTAATGCCTGGAGCATGAACTGGACTAAGCATGTAGTCTCTTGACCAGTGACATTTTCGGACGCGGGTTCGACTCCCGTCGCCTCCACCAGTATCTCTTTTATTATCAATCAATTACGGACATTTTGCGCGGGTTCCTACCCGCCTCTCTCAACTGCTTTGAGATCAGCAGTTTTCGCTGACGTCTTTTTGTTTCGTACAATTGGGGCGCGAACTGCGATCAATCAGTGGCCCCGTTCAACACGAATTGATCGCTCACCCTCCCGAATTGTGATGAATTGATTTGCCTTGATATTTGAAAAAGAATCGCGATGGCCACTTGGCCAGATCACTTCCGCATTTAGGAGCTCTCCAGATATCGGCTTGCCCAGACCAAAAGTGAGCGGCAATTCACTTTGCGAGAGATAGCTCGATCCGCTTTTCACCATCCCCAATAGACGAGTGCCGCTCGCCGTCTTCACCGTGACTTTCGCTCCGATGCCATCGCGATTGGATTTTGTCCCGACGAGTTTGACACGCAGGAAATCGTTTTGATTTCCGCCATCGTTGCGCAGGAGACGGGCGACTCCATTGTTGGCAGTGATCACCAGATCAAGGTCGCCATCGTTGTCGTAGTCAAGATACGCGGCGCCGCGTCCGACGATGGGCCGGGGCAAGGCCGATCCGATCCTGTTCGTCACTTCTTCGAAACGTGCCTTGCCCAGATTGTGAAACAGCTGCGGCGGCTCTGCGTATTTCACGGTTGGTTGCACGACGCTGATGTCGTCGGAAACGTGGCCGTTGACGGCGAGAATATCGGGCAAGCCATCAAGGTCATAGTCGAAGAACAGCGCACCGAAGGTGAGTGACTTTGTCGACATCCGTGCAATGCCGCTCGCCGGCGCTGCATCAGTGAACAGGCCCGATCCATCGTTGTGGTAAAGTGCCATGCCCTCGTTGGTGAAATTGCCGACGACCAATCCCTGCCAGCCGGAATTGTCGAAGTCGGCAGCGTCGGTGCCCATGCCCGCCCGCGCAGTGCCGGCTTCGCCGTACGCCAACCCGGAGGCAACGGCGACGTCGGTGAACGTGCCGTTACGATTGTTGTGGTACAGCTTGTTCGGCTCGGTGTCGTTCGAGACGAAAAGGTCCATCCAGCCGTCGTTGTCGTAGTCGATCAGGGCAACGCCCAGGGCCTTGCTGGTGGGATCGTAGAGTCCTGCTTTCTTCGTGACATTCTCAAAGGTTCCATCACCCCGATTGTGGAACAGCGTGGAGCTTTCTCCTTTGAATCTTTGCGGCGTGCAGTAAGACTTATTCTTGTTGTCGAGTGAGCAATATTGGTCTGTATCGACCGACCACTGGACGTAGTGCGCGACGAAGAGGTCGAGCTTGCCGTCGTTATCGTAATCGAACCATATGGCACTTGCCGAGAATCCTGGATCGGCAACGCCGGCTTTGGCAGTCACGTCGGCGAACTTTCCGTTGCCGAGATTGCGGAAAAGATGATTTGAGCCGACCGTCGTGATGTAAATATCGTCATAGCCGTCGTTGTCAAAGTCCCCCACAGTGCAACCGAGTCCGTACATTTCGATGGCAAGTCCGGCCTGGCGCGTAACATCGGTAAAAGTTCCATCTTTCTTGTTGTGATAGAGCGCCGGAAAAGATTTGCCAGTCTTGTGCCCGGGCCAGTCCATCGAATTGACCAGCAGAATGTCTTGCCAGCCGTCGTTGTCGTAATCAATGATGCAGACGCCGCTTCCCATTGTCTCGGGAAGATATTTCTTTCCGAAGGCGCCGGTATTGTGCTTGAAGTGAATGCCGGCCCGCGCGGTCACGTCGGTAAACTCAATTGCTCCGGATGGGCGAAGCGAGGCTTTTTCGAGAGGAGCGGCCGGTGCGGCCGTTGGGGTTGCGATCGCAGATGCGGGTTGCGACGAGGGCAGAGCCGCCTGCGAGGACGCTGTTGGTTGTCGTTGGCACCCGGCCATCGCGAACATGCCGATGGAAAGCAGAATGGTGGACGCGGCTCGCGTCCTTTGACGCCGTTTCCGCTGGTGGCAGACGATCACTTTGGGGGCACTGCCGGCGTGGAATTTGTGCGACGGGAGTCCATCCAAATCTCAACGAGCATCGCCGCCGGACCAACCAGGAAGAGGGCATAAAACGGCGCGTATACGACTTGGCGCAGGCGGAGGATCATTTCCACAACCGCAACCAGGAATACGACGATACATTGTCCGCGCTTCGAGCGCAGTGTGGTCTTGGGATCCGTAATCATGAAAAAGATGAACAGCTGGTACATCGGGCCGGTGATGGGCGCGACTTCCGATTGCCACGGGCTGCCGGTGATCCAGCTCCGAAGAAAGGCGAAGGCAACGAATGACGCAACGTAAGTACCGGTGATGTTGGCGCGATGAACCCGCGTAATGATCACCGCGCCTAATATCCAGATCACCAGCATCGGCAAAAGATAATTTCCCCATTGAATGCTGAGCGTGGCAACGGTATCAGCGGCGAGGAAGAGCATCGCGGAAATCCCGAAGTTCGACGGATTCCAGATGTGACGATTCTTCACGCGCAGAACGTACTTGGAGGTGATGGAGATCGCAGCGCATAGCGCATAGGGCCAGAAGGCTGGCGAGCGCACAAGAATGCCAACGCTGATGCCGGAAATGTAGGCGCTGGCGGGATGAACCCATTTGTGGAAATAGATTCGCCCGAGTGCGAGTTCGAGCGCGATGCTGGTGACGATGGCCAGAAGCGTTCTCGGGTAGCTTTCGAGAATCCCAAACGACAGATGTCCGGCGAGCAAAATGCACGTGATGAATGCGGGCGCAATGTACCGGTTATCAAGGCTGAAGAATGGCTTGCGTGGCGCCGCTGCCGGCGGAGAAATCACGGGCGTGGTCATCTGGCTCATGCCGGTTCCTTGATCGCGTGCAACTGATGAATGGCCGGTTCGTCGATCGTTTGAACCTTTCCCGAGGGCCAGCGGATCACGACCTTCTCCATGTGCGGATTCTTTCCCAGCCCGAAGTGCAAGCGGCGGTCGTTTTGCGCGGCGAAGCCGGTGCCTCCGGAAACTTCCTGCACCTGCTTCCCGCCGTTCCAGTAGAGTGTAACCTCTGCGCCGATAGCGCTGCGGTTGCTTTTCGTTCCTTCGAGGTGAAACTCGATCCACTCGTTTTCGGAAGCAACCGTGTTCTTGTAGACGAGCAGCGGACCCTTCTGGTTTGCAACCACCACATCCAGCACGCCGCGATTCCACAAATCCACCAGCGCCACCGCGCGGCCGTCGTGTGTGTCGGTCACGCCCACCGCTTGCGCGACGTCGATGAACTTCCCCGCACCGTCATTGAGCCAGACTTTCTTATTCTGATAACCCGACAAGCTGCGCCCGTCGAATGCCGGCCAATTCTTGGCATCGCCGATGATCGTGCTGTTGCCGCCCGCGACTTTCGAAAAGTCGTACCAATAGCTGCGATTGCGGGCGAGCGAAATGTAGCCGTTCGCAAGATAAAGATCGAGCGTCCCGTCGTTGTTCAGATCGCCAAACTGTGCGCCGAAACTCCAACCGCCGAGCTCGACACCGAAATCGCGCGCCAGATTTTCAAATTGCAACCCGCTGCCGGAGGTTCCCTCCTTTGGCATCCATAGATTGTTTCCCTGAATCAGAATGCCATCTTCGGAAATGTTCGAAACATAGACCGCGTACCTGCCATCATTAAGAATATCGCCGAAGGCTGCATTCATTCCGCTTTTGGGCGCAAAGCCAACGCCGGTCTGCTCGCCCACTTCGCGAAATTTTCCACCATCGTTGAAATAAAGTTCGGAGACGCCGTAGTCATTGGCTACAAACAGATCGGGATGGCCCGTTCCGCGCAGATCCGCAGCCGAAGCCGCCAGCGCCCAATGGCGGCTGTTGATGCCGACTTTCTCGCTGACCTCTTCAAATTTGCCGTTGCCGAGGTTGTGGAAGAGATATTTTCTTCCGCCATTCTTCGCGTACTCGAAACTGTCGGGCATGATTCGAGTCGTGTTCAAATGCCACAGGTCGATGTCTTCGGCGTAATAGCCGCCGACGAAGAGGTCGATCAATCCATCTCCGTCGTAGTCAAACCAGATGGCGGTGTTGGCGTTAATCCACGGCGGCAAACCGGCTTGTTCTGTGACGCGCGTGAAGCCATGCCCTTGATCGTTGTGGTAAAGCTCCGGCCGACCCCACTTGATCAGAAATAAATCTTCGTACCCGTCATTGTCGTAGTCGCCCCAGACTGCTCCGGTGGAAACACCCGTGCCCTGCTGATTTACGTCGGCAATTCCCAACTCCGGGGCGACGTCTTTGAATGTGCCATCGTGCATGTTGCGATAGAGTGCGTTCTTGCTGCCGATCGCGCTGTTGGTTACGTAAATGTCGGGCCAGCCATCGCGATCGAAATCGACAATCGAGACCGACGCTCCCATCGAGGCCACTTCAGGCATGATCGGCTCAAGCTGCGGATCGAGCGTGGGCGCCTGATGAACAAAGTCGATGCCTGCCGCATGCGAAACTTCGGTTAAATAAAATCCGTGGCGGGCGATTGCGGTTTGCATATCGGCGGCAGATCGATCGGAAGCACGCCGTATTTCATAGCGCCGCATGGCCAGCGGGGTGAGCAGCAGACCGATGAAAAAGATGGAGACGAGAGCCCTTGCGAATCGTCCAGTGGTCATTGCGCTGTCCCGCCCCGCAGCGCATTCTTGAAGACTTCCGGCGTGATGTAGCGCGTGTGATAGGTGCGCCAGTCCTCGGGATGCTGCCGGTAGACCAACTCGTCTTCCAGTGCTCCCGGCCGCGTCGTGTATTCGTTCTTGGCGTGATAGGGCAGAGGCAACACCGTCTTGGACCAAGTTGAGTTGTAGTCGCCGTCTTTGATCCAACCGTCGCCCTTGATCACGAAGTCGCGCACCCACCCCGCAGGAGGAGGCGGCAGTTCGGCGAAACGCAACGACATTTCGTCTCCTGAATTCACAATCACGTAGCGATCGTCGATGGTTTTCAGCAAGTCGCGGACATCGCCGTAGCGTGTGTAGTAGCCGATCAGGTCGCGCCAGCGCTGCTTCGTGCCTTCGATCTGGTTGTAGTCGGGGACCTCCGGCGCGCGCGCTGCGGTGGTCGGCATGTGCATCACCGAGTAGCCGCGATAATGAAGGTCGGCGACCGTAGGGTCGAGAGTAGTTTGCTTCAATGGAGCGTCGGGCGCACCCTGGGCCCAATGGATCGCATCCCAGTAAATCTCCAGATTGGTACGCAGCCGCACCCGGCGCGGCGTTCCAGGCTTGAAAATATTGGTCAGGTTGAACAGCATCGTTTTCTTGCGGCCGGCGGGGAATCCGAGATTGTCCTGCGCGGTCACCCACCCGCCGTGACCGTCGGGGACTTCGACACTCAATCCGTGAGCGTGCCAGCGGTTACCCTGCGTGATTGCAACATTCACCGACGATTCGGTGTCATGAATCGAGCCCTGCGCGATCAGATACAACGGACCACTCTTTGGAGCATCGCTGCCGAGATCGACTTCGAGCCAGTGATCGCGCGTCAGGCCCTGGAACTGTCCGCGTCCAAAGCTGCTGACCGCTTTTCCGTCGAGCGTGCGGACGACTTCGGTCACGTCCTGCCCTGTGTCGTCAACGGCACGGGCGATTTCGTGGGGCGCGTACACGGTCGTGAAGCCGAGCTTCGCTGGAGGAATCACGAAGCGCTCATCGACATAAATTTCCGTGTTCGACGGATGATCGACCGCGGTCAGGACAATGTAGTCGTAGTAATACACTTCCCAGAGTTCAGCAGTGATGCGAATGTCGTAGTAGCCGTCGTGCGGCACCAGCTGGTCCCGGCCGATCTTGTACCATTCGCCGGTGGCCGCAATCTGCGCCGAGCCCAGCGTGTTGATGCGCAATCCGATCGCCGAGCCCCACGGTACCGCATCTTTCACGAACTCCATTTTTTTGCCGTTGTAAGCGAACAGGAACGGGCACGAAGCTTTGAGCCGCTGCTCGGTGACGACATCCTGGTCGGCCTTCACGCCAAATTCGGCGCGCACCGTGCCGTTCGGCCACACCACGCGAACCACTTCGGCTTCGGTCTGCTCGCCAAGTCCAAAATGAAGCAGCGGACCCGTGATGGGCTGCTTCTGCACCAGCAGGCCAGAACGGACTTCGATCTCTCCACCCACGCCGAACGGATTGATGCGTTGATCTCCAACGGCTTGCACTGCATGCGGCCGCACGACTTGCCAGTGATAATTCTTAGTGGTCTGATTGACTGCATCGACGGGTTGCCCATCCGCGGAGAAGCCAAGCAGATCGAGACGGCCTGTGCCTTTCAGGTCGGCAACGGCAAAAACAAACGGCGGGCCACCCGGATGATCTAGTAATGTGAACTTGCCTTCATCGTCGCCCAGCCACACCAAAGCGCTGGCGGCGTCGGCCTTGCCCGTCGGACACAGCACCAGATCGAGCGCTCCATTATTGTCGAGATCTGCAACCAGCAAGCGCACATCGCCAGCGAGATTACGCGCCGCATCGGGAACGTGAGCAATCTCGGCCGTGTCCCAGCTCTGTCCATCGTTCTTATCCGAGATGCGGACGATCGCGCCGTCGCTGCGCACGGCGAGCAGATCCAAAGTTCCGTCGTTATTCGCGTCAGCCACGGCAACCGCGTTCACTGAAGAAAAATCTCCCGGCAGCGCGCGCTCGCGAAACTGTCCCTGACGTTCGTTCATGAAGACGTGGAGCTTTCCCGCGCCATCGATGATCGCGGCGTCGGAGTTGCCGTCGCCGTCAAGATCAGCCCAAGCAAAACCGCGCAGGCCGGAGATCCCCGCAAACGGATGAATTGCGAGGAACGTATCGTCGCCGTTATTGCGAAGAACGGTGGGTACGCCACTGGATGCGCCAAGCACGATGTCGAGATCGCCATCCGCTTCGATATCGACCGCCCATGCTCCGGTGCATGGAGCGTTGACGACCGATTTCGGCAGTTTCGTTTGGGCGGTCACATCGGTGAATGCGTCCGGTTTGTCCTGACGCATGAAGCGCACGCCGCCGGCGCCCGCCAGCACCAGGTCCGTTTTAAAGTCGTAATTAAAGTCGACGGGCACAATTCCATCCGGCCGGGGAGACATCGCCGACGGCCCGCCAGGGAACGAGAGAGTTGCGCCAGAGGCCAGACGCACTTCACGACCATTCGCCACGGCAACAATTGGGGCGCCCGCACTGCCCAACGAAACCGCGCCCGTCCATTTCCAATTTCCAGCCGACCACTGCGCGCCTGCAGGCTGAGGCAGCGGCTGGGCATTGAACGTCATCGACATGTCGGCTGGAGCAGGCTTGAACGCCGGAGTTGGCATCAGCAGAAAGTGTGTGAACGGCTCAGCCTCTTCTCCCGGCGCCGCTTTGATGATCCTCAAGCTATGCCGGTAATCGGGATCGCGCATCAGCACATTACGCAAGAATGTGGTTTGCGTCGCGGCGGCTCGCAGATCGTTTGCCGACACAGCAGTCTGCAGTGCTGAGAACTGTCTTTGTGCCTCTGCCGGCCATAATGCCGAATGGCTGCTGAGTTGAGCTAACGACGACTTCAAGGCTTCGCCATCGCCACGCTTCGCCGCCACGCGGCTCAGTTCCAGCAGAGCTGCCAGATTCCCGGGCTGTGCGGCGAGAATTGTTTGCATGATTGCCTGAAAATCCGAATCGCTATTCGCGCCGCCTTCGCGCTCGGTTTCCTCCGCCAGCGAGTATTCCGCCCGCAGATTCTGCGCGTTGAGTTCGGAAGCTTTGCGGAAATCAGTCAACGCTGCAGCAGAGTTGCCGCGCTGGCTCTCGAGAATTCCCAGCAGGTTGTAAATCTGATCGTTTTTCGGTGCGAGATCGCGCGACTTGTTCAGTCTCTGCGAAGCCTGGTCATAGTTACGTTGCCGCAGCGCAAGAATCCCCCAGTTTGCCCATCCCGAGGGCTCCCCTGGCACCATCTGCGTCAGTTCCGACAGCTTGGCTTCGGCGTGAACATCGTCGCCCACCTGCAGCGCCGAAAGCCCAATGTAGAAAGCGGAGACGACATCTTTATACTCTTTCGAATCCGGGGCAGGAAATTTCGCCCGCGAACTGCACGTTGGGAGAACAATCAACATTCCCAAAGACAAGAGTAGAAAAACATTCCTGAGCCCGCCTTCATGACAAGTATGCATAGTAGAGCGCAAGCAATGCCAACGCATCGAGCAACGGAGGCAACGTCAAAGTATATAGAAGAAAATCTTAGTCATGCGCCCGCATTGCACTGATCGCTCGAGCCTGGAAGTCTGCTCTTTGGTTTTAGCAAACTGAACATATACAACAGCCAGGCACTCAGTCGAAAAGCACCGAGGATCGAATTCAGTAAGAGAGTTTTTATGGCACCGAACGGTTTGAGACGAGCGTAGACAACATTCATACTCCAAGCCGGGCCGGTATAAACGAATCCCGATTTTTGCAAGCCAATCCGGTTTCGAACTGGAGGCTCGTAAACAATTCTTTCGATTCCGCTGTTGAAGAATTTTGCGGTCTGCAAGATGCGACTGCTGTAGCAGAATCTTGCCAGGAGTGGGATCCGACCTTGCGATCGATATTTGAGTATCAGCGACGAGGCCTCGGAGGCATGCCTGAGCGCGGCGGTGACTCCGTTGGAGGTAATCGGATCGACCATCGAGGCAGCCTCACCGCAAATGAGCCAGTTTGATCCCGCAACGCCTAAATGGACGCGGCACTTGAACGAGGTCACATTGAGTTGACCGATGGGCGCCTCGCCGAGCAAGCTCTGGAAGCGGGGAAACTTCGCAAGTTCTTGCCGGAAAATCTCGTCGACCGCCAAACCATGATCACGCCTGGCTTTCATGAAGTCACCCGTAATGACGGCGCCGACGCTCGCCGTCTGCGGATTTACGGGAATTTCCCACACCCAGTCCAGATAGTCCGTGGGCGAGGGATCCATGTACAACGTGGTGCCTTCGACCGGATCGGTCACTGGAAAATAGGCCCACATGGCAACTTTTGCAGGACCATACTCGAGCTTCCGCAAATTGAATTCCCGAGCGAACATTGATGCCCCAATTCCCGAAGCATCAATGAACCAGGCAGCGGAGTATTTGGCGCCGCTCGACGTATGAACGGAAGAAATGCGTTTGCCGGTTCGTTCAACACTTACGACCTTGTCCGATACAAACGTAACACCTGCTTCAACGGTGCGCTTCAGCATCTCCTGGTCCGTCCGCATGCGATCCAGATGCAAGGTTTTGAGCTCGATGTTGAGCGGGGGCTCTCCCAGCCAGGGAGTAGGAACGTAGTGCTGAGAGCATCCGTCGCGCATTTTCAGCGTGACGTGACGTTTCCACGTCGCCATCTGGGTTTCGAGCAGATACTCCATAGGCAAGCCCAGTGCTTTGAGTAAGTCTGGAGCCGACCAGTCCAGCGATTCTCCGACCGGCGGACGCGTGCTTTCAGCGGGGGCAATGCAAATGACCTTAAGACCAGCGCGGGCAAGCTGCAGCGACGCCGCCTTTCCCGCCATACCCGCGCCAACGACGATCACATCGCAAGGTTCGGCTGACATCGATCCATGGTGAGCGATACGCGAACTACAGGTAGCTTACGCTGCGGGCGGAGCGGCTTTGAGGCTTGCCATTCGAGCCTCATGAGCGATCTTCCACTGGTCGGGCAGCCAATCGGATAAGTCACGTACTTTCGTCTGGGGCAAATTCATCAGCAGCTGCGTGAGATAGTGCTGGGGGTCTACGTCGTTCCGGCGGCACGTGCTGGTTAAGCTGGCCAGGATCGCCGCCGTTCGCCCGCCGCGTGGGTTCCCTACGAATAAAGAATTCTTGCGGTTGAGTACCACCCGCTTCATCTCGCGTTCGGAAACGTTGTTGTCGATGGGCACTGCGCCATCGGAACAGAATACGTTCAGCTCCGTCCATTGGCTGAGGGCATAGTGGATCGCTTCCGCCATAGGATGCTTGGGTAACAACTGCTCTTTCCACTGCAGAAGCTTTTCTCGTAGCTTGGTTAATAATGGGGCCGAGTACTTCTGGCGGAATGTCAGGCGTTCCTCTACAGAAACATTCTTGGCCTGCCTCTCCACTCCAAACAGAGCGTCGATGAAATCCACGGCTTCCCGCGCCATCTCCGGTGCCACCTTCTCGGCATCAATCAGCTTCCTGCGGGCATGCGACCAGCATCCAGCGCGCGTGATCGCATTACCCACCACCACGCCGTTGTATCCCCCATAGGCATCGGCCAGCAAAACCTCGCGGTAATCTTTCAGAAAGTATTTCGGTCCATCGCGTCCCCGGTGCAAGGTGAAATCGAAAACGTTATAAGGATTCGCCGCATCCCCCACATACACCCACATACGAGCCGATTGGGTCTTGCCCACGCTGAGCATCGGCATAATCGTGTCATCGGTGGCCACCACATGCGACTGCCGGACTCGCCCCGCCATCAACTCATACAAGGGCTCCACCAGGTCGGCTACGTCACCGCACCAGATCGACTGCGTCGCCCGCGAGATCTCAAACCCTTGGCGTTCGAAAATGTCTTCCAGCCGATACAGCGGCAAGTAATCCGAGAACTTGCTCGTAACGATGTAAGCCAGCAGCCCCGGCCCCGCCATGCCCTTGTCGATCGCTGATTCTGGCTTCGCGGCTATTTCTATCTGCGGGTTCTCCCCCTGGCTCTCACATCCCGGGCAAGCATACTTCTTGCGCACATGGTGCAGGCGTTCAAAGCGACCCGGCATGTACTCGATCTGCCAGCTCTCGTCCGCGCCAATCTCTTTCCGCTCCACGCCGCAGCAGGGGCAGATGCGTTCCTGCGCGCTCAGTTCGTAAACCTGGGTGGTAACCGGAAGCTTTTCGAAGTTGGCCAGGTGCCGACGTCCCGGGCGCCGCTTTACCCGTCGCAGCTCATACTCGGCTCCCGTTTTCGCAGGTACATCTTCGGCGTGGATCGGTTTCGCATCCAGTTGCTCGGCAAACTCCAGCAGCGCCTGCGCTATATCTTGGTTCGACGCCAGCTGATCCGCTCGTGGTCCGTAATACCATTTCTTATAACGGTGCAGCTCCAGTTGCAGCCGCAGGTTTTCCAGATGGAGTTCGTCGGCGCGTTTCCTCTGCCGCAGACTTTCCGCCTGCAGATCATTGGCACGCTTACTTTCTTGTTCTGCGCGCTGACTCGCTTGCTCGGCTCGCTGCCTGTGTTGATCCCGTTCCAGAATCAGCCGACGTAGAATGGCTTCCCACGATTCCCGCTCTGGCGGAAGGTCCTTTAGGTTCGCGTCCACAGGAGTGCACTTACTATAGACGCAATCGCTGTGAGTTTCTCAGACCAATATCTTTTTTTTGTTTTGCTCGTTGATTCTTGCATAGCGCGGTACGCGCTTAAGCTTCGAAACATCAATGCCATCGAGCACCATCGCTAACTCACTGGCCCGCAGTTCTACTGAGCGCACTCCTGGATCGACCCGCGGTAGTTTGAACACGCCCACCTCTAACCGTTTGTACCAAACAACAAATCCGTCTTGCTCCCATAGCAAAACTTTTAGTCGATCCCCTCGCCGCGAGCGGAAAACAAAAAGATGACCACTCTGAGGATCCTGGCCAATTACCGCGCGGACTCGCTCCGCCAGCCGATCAAACCCGCAGCGCATATCGGTCGCCTCGGCCGCTAACCAGATGCGCGCGGCTTGTGCCCGGTCCAGCGTGTGCAAACTGGGCAGCCCCATCATGATGCCGACTCCACCACCGCCAACAACGCTCGCAAGTGACCCGCGTCGAACTCGGGCGCCACCATCAAACTGCGCCCATTGCTGAGCCGCACTTCAATCGTGGATCCCGCTGCCGAGGGGAAATGCCTCGCTCTCGACTCGGGCTCGGCCATTTGCACTTCCACGAACCCAGGCGTCGCTACCTCTCGTAACCTTTTTCTCCAGTAGTAAAACAGCGGTTCCGAGACTTCTCGCGCGCGACAAAACGCGGCGATGCTCTGCCCACTTGTTTCCTGGTCTAAAATCAGACCCTGCCACTTTCTTTGCTTTACAGGTTGGATCATTCCGGAAGCTTGCCGCACCCGACATGCGTAGGCAAGATGGGGTTCAGATATCGCTCACCAAAATCCGGGTTCTGTGGCGCCAGTCGCGGCAACACTTTGAACCGAATGTGGTACGGCGGGTTCAAGTTGCGGATGAACAAACTCGGAAGGATTCCGGTTCGCAATCGGCGGTTTGCTTTGAGTTTTGGAGCTCGATCCACGGCTTGGGAAATAGCGGGCAAAAAAGCGCGTGTAGTTTGAGTGAGATGATCCAGACATTCCGCAACACACCACGATCCCGGCTCCATGCCAGTCATTAGCGCAGTTTTGTCACGGCCAGCGACAAGAACTTCGACTTCGTTCGTTAACTGTTCGAGCTGATGCGCGATCGCAGTCAGTTGTTGGATTGAAGCGAGGAAGGCCCCAGAAACTTCGAGACCCTTCGACCGCACCGTGTTTACGCTGACTACGGCCTGTATTCCCATGTCCCCACGAATGAGCGCTCCAGCCGATGGGACAAGAAAGTAGTTTGGAATACATCCAGGAACAATAATACAAATCAACTACGTATCGGGATTCTCACCTCCTATGCATCATCCCGCTCACTCCCCTTTGTCACCCCGCCAGGCGGGGGCCAGAAAACCTACTTCTCCAGTAGCGCAAGAATGCGGACCTGATTCTTCAGGATGGCCTCCTGGTTCTTCACAATGACTTCCTGATTCGTCACTATGACCTCGAGCCTCTTCTGATTCTTGAGAATGGTGTTCTGGTTCTTCACCACGACATCCAGTTTTTTCTGGTTCTTCAAGATGTCGAGCTGATTGTGTTTAATGACTTCCTGGTTGCTCCTCAGAACTTTCTGATTAGAGAGAATGCGGGTTTGGTTGGTCAGGACATCGCGTCCTGCGGGTGTTTTTGTGGGTGACATGAATGAAAACCTCCTTTGAATTTGGGCGTGTACGAGTCAGGCCATAGCCGCCAGCGACTCTTTTACCGAGGGGGAATGACCTGCCTCGATGTCGCGCCGCCGAATGCGATGGAATTTTGCGAGCACGGCATTCGCGCCGGCTAGCGCATCGATCCGTTGAACGTACGCTTCGAGCTTGCTGCCGGGAATCGCAAAAATCGCGATATCGTCGGTAAGCACGTCGAGGTAAGCCCGCGCTCCGCAGCATCCCAGGCTCAGCGCCGCCACGCCGGTATTTGCCACGTGCGGGATTACCGCGCATGCCGGCCGGCCCATGGCTGGAGCGTTCTGATTCTCGACCTGCTGCGTCGCCTCGGAAAGCAGCAAAGTCTGGCCGGCATCGACAAACAGCACCACAACTTCGGGAGCGACTGTGCAGCTAGCGAGGGGAGAATAAATCACGATCTCGGGTTGTGATTTCAATGTCGGAATCGCCGCGACATCTTCTGGCCTGACGTAGCTGAGGTCCGCAAACACTTTGAGTGCATCCATCAGGTCTGCCTGCTGAGCCGCGGAGGATTGCAGATTGTGGGTATGAATACCGATGGCACAGAGATTATGATCCGCGGAAGAAGTGGCAAATGCCGAAGTCGCCGCATCCTGCCAGAAGCGGCAACCCGCCGGCACGCGGCCATCATGCGCTTTCATCCCCGCAGGTATGGAGTCTGAAAACGAAACCGCAACCGGGGCTTGGCGCAGCCGGAGAGAAGTGGACAGTCTGTTGGCCAGTTGCGAATAGTTGATTTGCTCAGACATGGAGTACCCCAATCTAGAAATACTGGAAGCTGCAAATGCGGAAGCCGTGAAAGCTTCCGGGTGCTGCGTGCCTTTATGAAACAGTTTCCACGGTAAAACCTAATTCCGTGATGAAGGCGGCGATCTGTTTCGTCGAGATCTCTTCTGGATCGAAAGTTACCTTCACACTTCCTTTGGGATAAGTCGATTTGCTGGACGTCACTCCCTTTTGCTGGGCGAGCATGGTATCGAGACCAGTCGCGCATGTAATGCAACTGAACCCTTTCACGTGAAAGGTCGCGACCTCGCTCTTGCCTTTTGCCGCGGCTCTCAGCGGAGCCAGACCAAGGGCGGTTGCCAACGGGATGAATTGAAGAAAGCGACGACGAAACATGAATTACCTCCCACAAATTTATTGCAGCCTATTGCGCTGTTGCCACGCCCGGCTCATATTTCCAGGGCGTTTCAATACTTGCGCCTTCCGAGAAGCGGACATCGGTGTACTCGCTGAAATCGAGTTTCTTGTTTAAGACTCCAGTCTCAATCATCAGGTCGCGAACCATGTCGAAGTCCGCCTTACGCGGCGCGAGCGGGCTGTATACGACCCGATCCATAGGTTTGGTGAGAGCCCAGCGCAGCAACGCGGGTTTCTGGTTGTAATAAAAGCGTCCCACAAAGTCGGCCGCGTCTTCCCGATGAGGCTTGCTGGTGTCAAGCCAGAGGCCGGACCGGGCAATGCCATCCACCAGAACCTGCACAGCTTCCGGCCGGGTGTCGATCAAATCTTGCCGAACCACCAAAATGCAAGACATGTAATCGGGCCAGTATTCGCGCGCTTGAAACAGTACTCTGCCAAAACCAGCCATTTCCGCCTGCGAGGGAAACGGCTCGCCCATCACGAAGGCGTCAATGGCGCGGGCGGCGAGCGCGCTGGAAACGTCGGGCGGCGCCATTTCGAGCATCTTGATCTCGCCTGGCGAGATGCCCCAGATCTTCATGGCACGAAACAGGAGCAGGCGCTCGTCTGAAAAGCGGCTGGGAATCGCGACGGTTTTGCCGCGCATATCTCCGAAGGTTTTAATCGGGCCATCTTTGCGAACCACCACGGCGCTGCCATAGCGATGCCCCAGATACACAACTTTGATCGGCACTCCCTGTGCTTTAAGAGCGAGGGCGAGCGGCGCCACAATGAAAGCGGCCTGCACGCGGTTTGAAATCAACGCTTCTTTAATTTCCGGGAATCCCTGAAACATGCGGGGCAGGAAAATTTCACCCGATGTGGAGTATTTCGAAATGTAATCGGTCACCGGGCAGGTGAGCTGACAGGTCACGGGCAGATAAGCCACGACGATTTTCCGCTTTTGAACCGGACGATAGTCGTTGAGTAACGCGGGCCAGTTCACGTTCAGATAAGCGTGCAGGCCCGTGATCAACGCAAGCCACGCGAGAGCAGCCGACACCACTTTTGTCTTAATACTCATCGCGAAATCCCCATCGCACCGACCGAATTTTTTCCAACCTGCGAAATGCGGTGTCGAGAGCGAGTCCGATCAGCCCGATCATCAACATAGCCGCGACGACCAGATCATAACGTTTGCCGGAATTGCGTGAATCCATGATCAGGAACCCCAGGCCCGAATCCACGGCAATCATCTCTGCCGCGACGACTACAAGCCACGCAATCCCAAGGGCTACCCGCAAGCCAATCAGGATTTGCGGCAAAGCCGCGGGGAATACGACCCGCAGCAGTATCTCCGCTGGTCGCAAACCAAAGTTGCGCGCCGCTCGCCGATAAATTACCGGCACTCCGGCGACGCCGCCAGCACACGCGACCACGATCGGAAAGAAGGCGCCGAGAAAAATCAGAAACGTCGCGGCGTGATCACCAATCCCGAACAGCACGATTGCAATTGGTATCCATGCGATCGGGCTGATTGGACGCAAAAGCTGAATGACCGGGTTAAAAACCTCGTGCACCGCCGGATACCAGCCCAGCGCAAGTCCAAACGGAATTCCCACGAGGGCGGCAGTCCCGAATCCGACAGCAACCCGGCGCAATGAATCTCCTATATCGGCCCACAATACGTGATGCCGAAGCAACTCGGCCATTCCCTTTTCCACACTCTGGAGTGACGGAAAGATCTGAGTGTGACTCCATTTCACGGAGTAGTTCCACGCGGCGAGAACCAGCGCTGCCGTAAGCATCGGCCAGAAGAATCTTTCCCAGGCATATGGTTTTCCGAGCGTCGTCATACCGAGTAGGCCAGTCCGATCTTTTGTAATAGTTCATCCCGATGCTCAAGGTAGCGCGGCGAACTGATGTTTCGCGGGTGAGGAATATTGACGGAGTGAACATCCTGCACTTTCGCCGGACGCGAACTCAAGACGACAACACGATCGGCGAGTTGCACTGCCTCGTCAACATCGTGCGTGACGAAAATGACCGTTCGCCGCTCCGCCTGCCAGATTCGCATAAGCTCGTTCCGCATCATTACGCGGGTAATCGCATCCAGTGCTCCGAAAGGCTCATCGAGATACAAAACATCAGGGTTCATGGCCAAAGCGCGCGCCACCTGCAATCGCTGTTTCATTCCACCGGAAAGGTCGGGAGGGTAGGTGTGTTCAAAGCCCTGCAGACGAACCATCTGTACATAATGCGCAACGCGTTCTTTGCGTTCTCGACCAGAGAACTTTGACAGTCCGAACTCGATGTTGCCTTCAACGGTGAGCCAGGGAAACACACCGTGGTCCTGAAAAACCAGGATGCGGCGCGGGTCAGGGCCGCGGACCGCTTCGCCGTCGATCTCGACTACTCCCTCTGTGGGCGAAAGGAAACCTGCCATCACGTTCAACAACGTTGATTTTCCACATCCGGAGGGCCCCACCAGGCAGATGAATTCTCCATTCCTGATCTCGAGGTCGATGTTCTCAAGGACCGGAATGGTCTTGCCGTCACGTTCAAATGCGATACTCATATGGCGCATTTGCAACTTGGCGTTGCCTGACGAAATGGATGTGATCGCTTCGGTTGCCAACTATTCCTCCGAGTAGCCCCAACGAAATGACTTGGCCCGCTCCAGAGTGCGCATGGCCTGATCCAGAAGCAGCCCGATGACGCCGATGATGATCATTCCCGCGACCACCAGATCGTAACGGTTCCCGGCATTCCGCGCGTCAATGATCAGGAAACCAAGCCCGGAGTTCACGGCGATCATCTCCGCCGCCACAACCACTAACCAAGCCACTCCCAGGGTAATGCGACAGGCAAGAATCAGTCGCGGAGCAACCGCCGGATACAGGACCTTCCAAACAAACTCTGCCGGCCGCAAACCAAAATTACGGCCAACGTTCACGTAAACCGCCGGAATGTTGTGGACCGCGCTGATCGCGGTAAGCAGCAAAGGAAAGAAGCAGCCGACGAAGATAAGGAAGATAGCGGAAAGATCTCCGACGCCAAACCAAAGGATAGCGATCGGAATCCATGCCAGAGGCGATATCGGACGTAAGACTTGTACGAGAGGATTGAATGCCATTTCCGCCCGCCGATGCCAGCCGATGGTGAGTCCGAGTGGAATGGCCGTTACCAAAGCTAAGAGAAAGCCCCACGTTACCCGAAACAGCGAGGCCACAACGTACTTGACCATCAGCCCGTGCTGCAATAAATCCCGCATGCCGCGCAGGACTTGGAAAGGCCCAGGAAGCAACTGACCTGGAACGCGGTGAATGAGCAGTTGCCACAATGCGATAAGAAGCCCCACGAAAAGAATAGGGCGAAGCCTGGGAAGTGATTTCAAAATTGGACGAACGTGGACCATGAGATGAACTCTCCCGTGCCGGGCGTTTGATCACCCGAACGCAGCTTCATGATTGTCGCAATGGCCCTCACTGAAGCTTCACCAACTCTCCTTCGAACTCGCTTAGTGTTTGAAGCGCAGCTTCTAGGCGGAACCCGTTTCTCTTGCCTTCCTCGCGTTTCTATCGCCAGCAGCAACACAGCTAGCTCATCTCTCTGACCGTGATTTCATACTTGAAGTTGTCCGGATCGAATGGATCCACTCTTCCATCTGCCGTTTCCGCCTGCGGATACATGAAATACACCAGCGGCTGTTTGACAGAACCTGGTAGGGCCACATCATGAGCATAGTTATATGCCATCCAGTTCATCTCCCAGGAGCCGAACAAACGCTTGCGTGCCTTCGCCACCATCTCATCGCTCAGTAGCCGATTCCCAGGAGGTTCCTCCAGAACGACCTTGCGTACGTCTGCCGGGTCCACCGGAACCCAGCCATGATCGCGAAGGTATACCTCGGTGCGGCAGTGCTGGCCTTTGGTGGCTTTGTCGGTCGCTAATCCAAGGCTTTTGTAGCCCAAATCAGATTTGGCAATCCGCAGTCCATACACATGCCGCGCCGGCAGTCCGACGGAGCGTGCCAGGCCAACATACAGGGCATTCAGATCGGCACATTTTCCGCCCATGTCGCCCGACTCCAACATGAACCGAATATCACCGCGCCCGCAGCCACGGACCTTCGGATCGCGGAAGGTGTTGTCCACCACCCAGTCGTAAATTGCGCGAGCCTTCTCCATGTCAGTAGTCGCGCCCGCGGTCGCCTTGAGCGCGGTCTCTTTCACAATGCCGTCTGTAGGCACATAACGGGTAGGCCGAAGAAAGTAATCGAGCTCATCCTTTGAAACCTGCGGCGCTCTGCCGGGCACGGAGAGATCGACAGTGTAGTTCTTCAGCGACACATGGCTGGTCAGCGTCAGCACGGGCTTCGCGTTAGCGGGGTAACTTGCCGATACGATGCCGAGTGCATTCTGCTTATCTTTGCTCAACTGGGCCGTTCCGCTTTCAGCAATGAACTTGTTGGCATGCGTCTTCTGAAATGGGGTATCACGAATCAGCGCCGACGGCAGCCAGATGTGAGTCGCACCACTTGGCTTCAGTACTTCTACCCTCGTGGTGACGTCGAAGGTCCGCCACCCGCCCGGGTGTACAGCGCCAGCAAAGACTGGCATTGATTTTGTGACTGCCACGCCAGCGCAGAGTACGCCAGTCGATTGGAGAAAGTTGCGCCGATTCATAGCTCCCTCGGAAAACTCCGGTTCGTGCAGGCTTGTCCTGCCCGTATTACATTTCGGTGAGGACTAAGCACACTCTTTTTGCGCGGCTGGTAAGTGTGCAGTCGACTGAACGTAGCCTTCGTCGGCAAGCCGTCTTCCATTCTCACGATATAGGTCGGCGTCGGTGGGTGCCCACGTGGCCAAACCATCCACGTATCGGTTGTACATGCAGAACGCGGCTGCAATCAGCACGGTATCGTGCATCTCTTTGTCGGTAGCGCCCTGCTGACGAGCGCGAGCGATATCGTCGCTTGTGACTTGCTTGCCGCCTTGTTGTACTTTGCCGGCGATCGTGAGCAAGGCTTTCAGCTTTTCCGAAATTGCGGCTACCTCGAAATTCTCCTTTACATTTTGGACGAGTCGCTCATTTCCGTTCAGCCGGTAAGCAGCCACGGCACCATGAGCGTGTTGGCAGAAGTAGCAATCGTTCTGCGATGACACGTAGGTTGCAATCATTTCTCGGTCAGCCGCTGACAACGAATTCGGGCCACGCAGAAGCACCTCAGCGAGTGCATTGAGAGGCTTTGCGGTCTCTGGACTGAAGGCCATCGGCCCCAAGATTCCAGGAATACCTTCCGGTAGTTGAATGTGTGCCATAAGGGTCTCCTAAACTTCCACTTTGTCTGGTTTCGCCGCGATCGCCTTCAGCGGCTTCTTGTAGTCCCTGCCTACATATCCGAGCTGCGCTGTCAGCATTCCGATTTCACGATAGATTTCGGGATCGGTCGGCTGCCAGGTTGCGAGGCCATCGACGTAGCGATTGAACATGCAAAAGGCAGCGGCAATCAGGACCGTATCGTGGATTTCCTTGTCGGTCGCGCCTTCTCGCCGGGCCCGCGCCACGTCATCGCCGGTCACATGCTTGCCACCCTTTTGAACCTTGCCCGCGATCGCCAGCAATGCTTTCATCTTCGATGAAATCGCAGTCGCTTCGTAGTTCCGCTTCATGTCGGCGATCAGGTCATAGTGCGCGTCACTGCCGCCGAGATGTTGCGCCGCAGTCGAACCATGGCAGCTCTGGCAATAGAGGCAGTCATTCTGAGATGAAACGTACGTTGCGATCATTTCCCGTTCCGCTGGCGTCAGACTGTGCGGACCCGTGAGCAGAACCTGCACGAGATCGCACAACGGCTTGGTGGTTTCGGGGCTGAAGACCATTGGGCCGCGAATACCGGGCAAGCTTTCCGGTAGTTGAATGTGAGCCATTGACGATCCTCCAGGTTGCCTAAACTAAGCCGCTTCGCCCTTCTTCTCCCAGTCCGGTCTCGTGTAACCATCGTGGGCCATGATTTTTCCCATCTCGCGGTAGTCGTTAGGGTCGGTCGGCTGCCAGGTGTCCAGGCCATCGACGTAACGGTTGAACATGCAGAAGGCCGCCGCGACCAGAACCGTGTCGTGAATTTCTTTGTCGGTGGCTCCATGCTGGCGCGCCCGGGCCACATCCTCGGCGGTGACGTGCTTGCCTCCCTTTTGTACCTTACCCGCAATCGCAAGCAGCGCTTTCAGTTTGTCGGAGATTTCCGTGGCAGCGTAGTCGCGCTTCACGCGATCAATCAGATCGTAATTTCCACCCAGATGTTCCGCCGCTGCGGCTCCGTGCGATAGTTGGCAGAAGCAGCAATCGTTCTGCGAAGAAACGTAGGTTGCGATCATCTCGCGCTCGGCCGGAGTAAGAGTGTTTGGGCTGCGTAAAAGGACATCCGCGAGTTCGCGTAGCGCCTTTGTGCTTTCAGGACTAATTGCCATCGGCCCGAGGATGCCTGGGGCGCCTTCGGGTACTTGAATGTGAGCCACGAGATTGTTCCTCCTGAGACGATCTGAATTCCATGAATATTTACTGCAGAGATCTTTCCCGCAGCACGAACGAGCACGGCTGCCGCCAAGTCCGCCGCACGCGGGATGCTTCCGATTGGGTGGGTCGGTATCGGCATGTTCCTGCTTCGCAGCCCCTGAGTATAACTTTAGAAGTTCGCGTTGTTTGTTCGGAAACAGGCGTCCCCGGCAGGTTTCGGAATTTTGCAACCTTAATCGTTGCCACGACAGCGCGGCAATAATCGAAAAAGACTAGAGATCAGGCTTCGCAATCGCAGTAAGCTTTCCGTTTTTCCACGACTGCTAAAAGACCCGTCGAGAGGCAAGATTGGGGAATCCAGGGATGAGCAAGGGGGCCGTTTCCGGAAGTATCGGAATTGGCGCAGCCGCAACGCCGGCTTCCACAATACCGTCCGGCCCGAGTGAATTCGACTTGGGCTACTACGGTTGGCGGGTAGTCTTAGCGGCTTGCCTCGGCGTGATGGCTGGATTCGGATCGCTGTTCGTCTACACCTTCTCGGTCTTTGTTAAGCCGCTGGCTGCCGAATTCGGTTGGGGTCGCGAAGCCATCTCCACCGGCTTCGCAATCGCTGCCATCACGCTGGGCCTATGCTCCCCGTTGCTCGGCCGGTGGATCGATCGCTTCGGCCCTCGCCGCATCATTCTGATTTGCATGACTATCTACGCTTGCGCCATTGCCTCGTTGTCGCTGTTGAGTTTTGGATTGTGGCAGTTTTACGCGACCTGCTTCATCTTGGGCGTTGTCGGCAACGGTGCGGCTCATCTGGCTTACTCGCGATCGATTTCAACGTGGTTTCAGCAACGCTTGGGGACGGCGTTGGCCTTCGTGATGGTCGGAGCGGGCTTGGGCGCCATGATTTTGCCCGTAGCCGCGCAATCCATCATTGGCCGATCTGGCTGGCGGGCCGCCTACGGATCGCTCGGCGGTCTGGCATTGTTGCTCGGCTTGCCTTTTAGCTGGCACTATATCCACGAACGTGCCTCGGACGGGCACAAGTCCGCTGCCATTGCTCATTCTGGAATGACATGGCAACAGGGCTTGCGCTCTTTTGCTTTCTGGATTATCACCGCCATTCTATTCGTGAGTTCGATCAGCATGAATGGGGCGATCACCCATCTCTCTGCATTGCTGACCGATCGCGGTATCACAGCCGAAAATGCGGCTCTGTGCGCGTCAATACTCGGTGGATCGAGCCTGTTTGGCAGGATCGTGGTCGGATGGCTGCTAGATCGATTTTTCGGGCCACGTGTGGCGTTTGTAATAAACCTCATCACGGCACTCGGCATTTTTCTTCTGGCTCGGGCGAGCAGTTTCCCCTCCGGTTGCATTGCGGCAGCACTCATTGGCGTTGGCGCCGGAGGCGAAGCTGCGACTACACCGTACTTGCTAACGCGCTATTTCGGGCTCCGAGCTTTCTCCACCCTTTACGGTCTCACCTGGACGTTCTATGCCGCAGCAGGAGCTATCGGGCCCGTGATTTTGGGGCGCGCCTTTGATGCGACCGGCTCCTATTCTTCTTTGCTCGCTCTCCTTGCTGCAGCACTCGGGTTGGCGGCCGCAACGAACCTCTTGCTTCCACGCTATTCGGACCGGTTTCTGTAAGCTTGCACTTTCCACCCAGAACGGAAATGACCTCTGCCCTAGCGGCAGAGGTCGGCTCTTCTCGACGCACCTATTCATCCGGGATTGATAGTCTTGCGCGAAAGTGGTCTGAGCCGGCAGGAACAGTGGAAGCGGCTCCTTCCCATGGTCGAGCACGTCAAGAAATCCGGGGATAAAGATTTCCTGCTGAACAAGTTGATTGAGGTCACGGGAGTCGGGCGGTTCACTATAAGGGAGCTTCCGGGACCCTGAAAAGAGGGATCGGAAGTCGAAATATGCTTTGGCGGTAGCGGCAAAAGTGTGGGATACTCCGCTCTAGATGAGGCTTTGCGCTATGGAAGCGCGAAAAGATTTTCGTACAATAAACGTACAATGGAATCGGCAATGGTGCCTTTTTGGGCCCTCTGGCCATACGAAGATTCAATAACTTACGTGCTGTCAACACGCTGAATAGTTCGACTCCCGCCGCCTCCACCAAGGTTTATGTCCTTGTTATCAATATCTTGCGACGATAACTGAATTTCATACAATAACTCTTTGTGGGGTGGAAGAGTGCCTTTGGTCACGGTCCGGTCTGGGTGACTCAGGTGGTTCAATGAGAGGGCGGGGTTTTCGCGCTGCGTTCACCCTTCACTTCGCTCATTCCTGCCGGTTGTCACACCTGCTGCCGGCGCGGTTCCACCTGTGCCCCAGACTGCTTTATGGGAAGGGGTCGCAGCGGATGAAAGCGCGTGAAGCGCAGGTTGCAATCAATCAACGACGGGTGAGCTCCCGGCGGGAGCCCCTAGCCGAATGCAAGTTCAGTTAAAATGGCGGCGGAATCGCCGTCCAGCCGATAAAGGCCGGCGGCGAGAGCAGCCTGGTATGCCTGCTGTAATTCCTGGTTGGTAATACCACGATCGAGTTCGGGATACTGGTTCGCGGAGACACGACCGGCAGGCCGGTATTGCGCCATCAAGTTGACATAGGTCCCCGTGCTTAATTCACGGGCAATCCACTGCATAATCTCTGCCGTTCCGGCTGCGCCGCGGGGCATCACCAGGTGGCGCAGCAATACGCCGCGCAGGGCGATGCCTTGTTCATCCGTGACCAGCAATCCCACCTGGCGATGCATCTCACGGATCGCACGGCGTGCAGCTTCGGGGTAATCCGCGGACTTGGCATATAGGCGTGACTTTTGTGGATCCCAGAACTTGAAATCGGGCATGTAGATATCAATTACGCCGTCCGTGAGGGCGAGGGAGTCAAGCGAGTCGTATGCACTCGTGTTGTACACCAGAGGAAGATTCAGGCCGCGTTCCACCGCCAGCAACAAGGCCTCCAGAATTTGTGGGACGACGTGCTCCGGTGTAACCAGATTGATGTTGTGACAGCCTTGTGCCTGTAACGTGAGCATCATTCCGGCTAGTTCTTCGGCCTTGACAGTCCGGCCTTCCCCCTGCCAACTGATTTGATAGTTCTGGCAGAAAACGCAACGCAGATTGCACCAACTGAAGAAGATTGTTCCCGAGCCGCGCGTACCGCGCAGGCAGCGTTCCTCGCCGTGGTGAGCAAAGGAGCCGCTGACGACGGCGTGGCGCCCGGTTCGGCAGGTCTTGGTCTTGTTCTGGATGCGATTGACGTGGCACTTGCGGGGACACAGAGTGCAGTCTGCGAGCTTTGCTAACCCGAGCTCGACGCGGCGCAACAGTTCGCCGGATTGCCACAATTTGAGATAGGCCGGTTGGAACTCCGCTCGGTTCATGGCCTTGGAGTCATGGCATGCCATGTTGGCTCACCCCGAGGAGATCGGCAAACCTTCTGTCTAACCCTGCTCACGCACCCGCTCTTCACGCTCGGGCGTTCCGTCGACGTATTATCCGCAAACTCAGCCGCCTCCCGCTTGGGACGGCCTTCTGTTGTTAGTCTACAACGTAGACGGAGGAGAGCCGGAGCTGCAAGGATCATCCGGGCTTACGGCTCGATCAAGGAAACGAGCGACTCTGGTCTGCATTTGATGTCTCAGGCGACATTGCCCAGGCCGCCTCTGGCGCCAAGAAATTGGGATCTTAATTGGTCTACGCGGAACTAGAGAGAGCGGTTCCAATGGATCTTGGCCCTTATCGGCCTTCGAGAACCCCATTGCCGGGCTCGATGCAGGCTGCGACCCTTTGCGGAGGCATGACTCGAGGCAGGTTTCCTGGCTTCTGGAGAGAGCCGCGACGCCCCCAAAGCGGTGAAGCCAACGGATGTGACGGCCATCACTGCACGGACGGCACACAATCAAGACAATCAACGGGGAGTGGTTTGTAGCATGGCGCAGTCGCCTATTGCCGCTGCACCACTCGATGTTCTCATCTTTCCGGGGAATAAACGTGCAAGGAAAGGGCGGCGATGCCGTTTCCTGCATGCCGTGTCAAGATCATTCGCTCACAAGCCCACACATTGGTTTTCTGCCACAGCTTCAGGCCACATCGCGCCTCGCACCGCCAGTCTTAGTCAGAAGAAGCTGGCGGGGCGTCTTGTGATCAATCGCGTCTTTCACCAGCAGACGGCGCTTATATCGGCAGAGGTGTGCCAATGGTCACGGCGAACCATGGCGTGTTCAGTCCCTCACCGCCTTGTGATATTGGGTTAGATAATCTCACTCAGTTTCCCGAAGGCAGGCGGCTCTGGACTTGCATCCAGTGCGGGACCTGCGCCGGAACTTGTCCCTACGCGGAACAAATGCAGTATCCGCCCCGCCGGATCATCGGCATGTTGCGTGCCGGACAGTTGGACGAGGTCTTCCGCAGCGACGGCCTGCTCAACTGTGTTGCATGCTACGCCTGCACGGCCAAGTGCCCTCGTGGGATTGATCTCACCGGCGTTCTTCTCCCACTGGTAAAGGAGCAGGTGTTGCAGCACTTGCCCCAGATGCCGGCAGAGTTGCAGAAAGCGCTGGAAAACAAGCTGCGCTACGGCAATCCCATGGGAGAATCGCCGCGCAAGCGCGCCGCCTGGACCCACACCGCCGGCGTGCCCATCCGCATTTTCTCCGAAGATCCCCGGCCTGCCGACACGCTTTGGTTTGTGGAGTGCTACTTCTCCTACTATCCGCGGGGGCAACAGTGCGCCCGTGCCACCGCGCAAATCTTCCAGGCGCTGGGGATTGACTTTGCCATTCTGGGCAACCAGGAAAAATGTGCCGGGGAGTGCGGCCGGCTCTCGTGGGAACGCGGCCTCTACAGCACTCTGATGGAATACAACATGCTGGTACTGAGTAAGTACCGCTTCCATCGCATCGTCACCTCTTGTCCCCACGCTTACGACGCGTTCCGCTATCGTTACACCGCGCTGGGTTTTGATTACGTCGTAACCCACACCACCCCGTTTCTGGCACAGCAGCTTTCCGGTCTGAAGCCGTTGCTGAAGCGCAAGGCCGACTGCCGCGTCACCTACCACGACTCCTGCTGCTTGGGTCGCCATAGTTCTATCTACGAAGAACCGCGCCTTTTGTTGCAAGCCATCCCTGGAATGCACCTGGTCGAGATGACTCATAACCGCGTCAACACGCTCTGCTGTGGTGGGGGTGGCGGGGGCATGTGGCTGGATACTTACTACAAATCGAAGGGGTATGAACGGCTCTCCGAGCGCCGCGTCAAGGAAGCGGTGGCAACCGGCGCCGATGTGCTGGCGGTTGCCTGCCCCTACGAAATCCCGCGCTTCGAAGACGCCCTGAAGGTCCTGGGATACGAGAAGCGGATGATCGTCCGCGATATCGTCGAACTGCTGGCGGAGGCCATGGAGGTATGAGCGTGAAGATGATTGTGTTGTTGAAAATGGTGCCGGACGTGGTGGAAGAACTCGAAGTGGCCGCCGATGGCCAGACACTCGATACCGAGTTTCTGCGCTTGATCGCCAACGAGCTCGATAACCATGCGCTGGAGGAGGCGTTGCTGCTGAAAGAGAGATATTCCGGGACGGTCACGGTGGTGGCCCTGGATGCTGCCGAAGTCGACGAGGCTCTGTTCACCGCTTTAGCCAAAGGTGCTGATCAGGCACTAAAGATCACCGATGGCGGCGGCCCGCAAAGTACGCTGAGCGGAGCCTACCGCCTGGCGCAGGCCCTCTCTACCCTTCCGGGATTGCTGCCTGCCGACCTCATCCTGACCGGGGCACAAGCCATTGATGATCTTGACGGGATGACCGCTCCCTTGGTCGCTCATTATCTTCGGCTGCCCCAGCTGGACATCGTCACGCAGGTCAGCCTGGATTCCTCGGCAGGAGTGGCAACGGTATGGAGGGAATTCCCTGGCGGTGTTCGTGGCGCGTACGAAATCAAGCTGCCCGCCGTGCTGGGGATTCAGGCGGCGGAGAAACCTCCCCGCTACGTGCCCGTGTCCAAGGTACGGGCAGCGATGAAGTCGCAGGTCATCCAGTCTGTACCTGTTCCCAGCGCAGCCGACGGCGGCGCCGGCCTGTCGGTGGTAGAGGAGATGCTTAAGCCCCAAGTCACAGAACACGCACAGATGCTCGAGGGCTCTCCCCGAGAGATGGCCGATCAGCTTTGCCAAGTCCTGTCCGAGCACGGTCTGCTCTAGACAAGGAGGAGCTATGGCAGGAAATATCTGGGTCCTCGCTGAGCAGTGGAGAGGCCAGCTCTCGGAGATCACCTACGAGGTTCTGGCGCTGGGCAAGGAGCTCGCAACCAACCTCGGGGTCGACCTTCAAGCGGTGCTTCTCGGCCACGAAGTCAGGGAACTGGCGCAGAGCTTGGGTGCGGCGAACTCGGTTTGGTACATCGATCATGTCGCCCTTGCGGATCCAGTGCCCCAGACTTTCGCGCAAGCCTTGGCAACCGCGATCCGGGCGAAGAATCCGCAGGCGGTCCTGATTCCGCTGACAAACGTGAGTTGGGAGATCGGTTCTCTAGTGGCAGCCAGACTTGAGCTGGCCTACATCAACGCCTGCAAGGATGCGCGGCTGGTGAACGGTACCGTGCAAGTGCGCTCGGTCCTCTACGGCGGCAAGATGGAGGCCGTCGTCAGTCCGACGCAATCGCCGGTCATTCTGGGCATCTTGCCCGGGGCTCGCCCGGCTGACCAGGGGCGGGCAGCAACCCTACCTCCGGTCGAAGCGTTGGCCGTCGATTTGGCAGACACTCCCGCTGTGCAGCTCAAGCGCTACCTCGAACCCGAACCCGGAGAAATCGACATCGGCAAGCAGGAGGTGCTGGTGTCGGTGGGCCGAGGCATCCAAAATCGCGACAACCTAGCCCTGGCCGAGGACTTGGCGGGAGCGCTGGGTGGTGCGGTGTGCGGATCGCGTCCGGTCATTGACCAGGGATGGCTGCCGCTTTCCCGGCAGGTGGGTAAGTCTGGCGTCGTAGTGAAAGCCAAACTCTATGTGGCCGCGGGCATCAGCGGCGCACCAGAACACGTAGAGGGTATGAAGAACAGCGACCTTATCGTCGCGGTCAATAGCGATCCTCAAGCGCCCATCTTCAACGTGGCGCACTACGGCATCACCGCTGATGTGATGGATGTACTGCCCGCGCTTACCGAGGCGGTGCGCAGCCGGAAAGAGGCAAAAGCCCATGCAGCCTGATCCCGCGACTCTTCCCTACTTCGGCGTGCCGGGATACGTCCACCTGTGGCTGCTCACCCTGGTGTCATTTCTGGTTTTCGGCGGCCGGCTGTTGCGTCATCTTCGCATCCTCGCCCGGGCGCGTAGGGAAAATCGCTGGGATCACGTTGGCAGGCGGATCGGTCTGGTTGTCAGCAACGTTCTGGGCCAGCGCCGCCTCCTCGACGAGCCTTTGATTGGCGCCGCTCACCTGGTTATCTTCTGGTCTTTTGTCGCCTATGCCACCACCTTCTTTTGGAACCTGCTGCGTGGTCTTGTTCCCGCGTTGTCGATCCCGTATCCCGATGAGGTGGGGTGGGTTGCATTCTGTACACAGGGGTTGGGCGTGCTGGGATTGATCGCATTGGCAGTGGCAGCGGTGCGGCGTTATTGGTTCACTCCGCTGAGCCTGGAAAGGTCTTGGGACGCGACCATCATTCTGCTCCTCATTGCTAGCGTGCTGCTCTCTTACCTTGCCAGTGCTGGATTTCGAGCCTTGGGGGCCGCAGGTGCAGCGCGGGAACCGGTCGCAGACTTGCTTGCCAGGATCTTCGCCTCCCTGAGAGTGACCCGGTCCCAGGCGCCGTTCCTTTTCCTCTGGACCTGGTGGATCCACATGATCGCCGTCCTCGGTTTCCTCGCTTACCTTCCGTATTCCAAGCATCTGCATCTGCTAGCTTCACCTTTCAGCGTTTTCTTTGCCGCTCTTGACCAAAGCAAAATGCCCCCCGCGTCGGAAGGTGCTTCTGGTCTGGAGGAGTTCACCTGGCGAGAGCTGTTCAACGGTTTGGCCTGCGCGGAGTGCGGCCGCTGTGACCGTGTCTGTCCCAGCGTTGCCAGTGGGGGCCCGCTTTCTCCCAAAGAGGTCATCCATCAGGTCAAGGAGTTCGTACTGGCGGAGGGTGAGAGTGGCCGGGGCGGTAAGAATTTTCTCCTGGAGAAGATCCTAGCGGAAGACATCTGGGCCTGCACGACGTGTGGCGCCTGTATGGAAGTCTGCCCGGTGTTCATTGAGCACATTCCGTTGTTGATCGAGATGCGGCGAAAGCTGGTTTCCCAGGGAGACGTGCAGCCGCGCCTGCTGGAGGCATTCACCAACCTGGTGCGCTACGGCAACTCGTTCGGTCAGTCGGAGCGAAAGCGGGCCATGTGGACCCAAAGCCTGGGTTTCAAGCCCAAGGATGCACGCCAGGAGCCCGTGCAATGGCTGTGGTATGTGGGCGAGTACGCCGGCTATCACCCCGCGCTGCAAGGCATCACCCGCTCGCTGGCATGTACTCTGCGCACGGCGGGGTTGGACTACGGCATTCTCTACGAAGCCGAGCGCAACTCGGGCAACGACGTGCGGCGTGTGGGCGAAGAAGGACTGTTCGAGTTGCTACGGCAGAAGAATACAGCCACGCTCAAGCGGGCCCATTTCCATCACATCTTTACAACTGACCCGCATGTTTACAACACCCTGAGACATGAGTATCCGGAGCTGGATCATGGCCGGTACACGGTTTCCCACTACACGGAATTGCTGGCCACTCTATTCGAGCATGAGCAACTGCATGTAGCGCACCGATTACCCTACCGCGTCACCTATCACGACCCCTGCTTTCTGGGTCGCTATAACGGCGTCTACCATCCGCCTCGGGTGGTGCTCGAAGCCTTGGGAGTGGAGTTAGTAGAGATGCCCCGCTCCCGCGGAAGAAGCTTTTGCTGCGGCGGAGGCGGCGGCCGCGTCTGGATGGAGGATGCAGGGCAAGCCCGTTCGCGTCCCAGCGAAGCCCGCGTGCGGGAGGCAGCGGGCCTGGACGGAGTTCAATACCTGGTAGTTACCTGCCCGAAGGACTACGTAATGTTCGCGGATGCGCTAAAGACCACCGGCCTGGAAGGCAAGTTGTCCGTCAAGGATCTGGGTGAACTGGTGGAAGAAGCGATGGCCGCTTAGGAACAGGAGCGCCTTCTATGCCGGAACCAGCAATTCTTTCCTGCAATGGAGGGATTGGAGTTTACCTCTGTCATTGTGGGACGAACATCGCCGGCACGGTGGAGGTGAACGCCCTGACCGCTTACGCCGCCACTCTCCCGGGAGTCACCATCGCGCGCAACTACAAATATGCCTGCTCCACGCCCGGGCAGGAATTGATCAAGCGAGACATCCGTGAACTCAAGCTCGCGCGCGTGGTCGTGGCGGCGTGCTCCCCCTGTCTGCACGAGAAGACTTTCCGCAACGTCACCGCCGAAGGCGGACTCAACCCTTATTACTTCCATATGGTGAACCTGCGTGAGCACAACGCGTGGGTGCACACCGATAAGAAGGCAGCCACGGAAAAGGCGAAGGATCTCATTCGTGCCGCCGTGCGCCGCGTTCGCCTGCACCGGCCGCTCGAACCCAAACGGGTCCCCATTAAGGCCAACGTGTTGATTGTGGGAGGAGGCATCGCCGGCATTCATGCCGCCCTCACGCTGGCTAACGCCGGCAAGCACGTCTACCTGGTCGAGCGCGACGCCACCATCGGTGGCCATATGGCGATGTTTGACAAGACTTTCCCCACGCTCGACTGCGCCGCTTGCATCCTGACACCCAAGATGACCGCCGTGAAGTCGCACCCGAACATCACTCTATGGACTCTCTCCGAAGTCACGCAGGTGGACGGATACGTGGGCAACTACAAGGTCACCGTAAAACGCCAGCCGCGCTACGTGCTGGAGGATGCGTGCGTGGGCTGCATGGAGTGCATTGAGGCCTGCGTCTACAAGCAGGCCAAGGTGCCCGACGAATTCAATATGTACCTGGGCAAACGCAAACCCATCTACATTCCGTTTCCGCAGGCAGTTCCGCAGGTGGTCGTGATCGACCGCGAGAATTGCATCGAATTCAAGTCGGGCAAGTGCAAGAAGACCTGTGTCGAAGTGTGCGGCGAGCGCAAAGCCATTGATTTCAAGCAGCAGGAGAGAACGGAAGTCATCGAGGTAGGCACCATCATCCTGGCCACGGGTTTCTTCACGTTTGATGCCAGGCGCATCCCGTATTACGGCTATGGTACTTACCCCAACGTGTACACCGGGTTGGAAGTGGAGCGGCTGGTTAACGCCGCCGGGCCTACCAGCGGGGAGATGGTGTTACGCGACGGCCGCAAGCCCCAAAGGGTGGCCATTGTTCACTGCGTCGGCAGTCGCGATGAGAATACAAATCGGTACTGTTCGCGTGTCTGCTGCATGTATTCCCTGAAATTGGCCCATCTGATTAAGGAAAAGACCGAGGCCGAAATCTTCAACTTCTACATCGACATGCGCACGCCGGGCAAGGGTTTCGAGGAGTTTTATAACCGGGTGGCAGAAGAGGGAACGATCTTCATTCGGGGACGGGTAGCCGATATTTATCCCGACCCGTCAGGAGACGGGCGCCTGTTGGTTGTCGCCGAAGACACGCTGATGAGCACCGTGCGCAGAATTCCTGTGGATATGGTCATCCTTTCCACCGGCCTCGAGCCGCAGCCCGACGCCCAAGACGTGCGCCGCCGCTTTCACCTCAGTTGCTCCAGCGAAGGTTTCTTTCTGGAGCGTCATCCCAAGCTGGCTCCGGTGAGTACCTTCACCGACGGCGTGTTTCTGGCGGGATGCTGCCAGGGGCCTAAGGATATTCCCGACACCGTCGCCCAGGCGGGCGCCGCCGCCGCGGAAGCTCTGGCCTTGATCGACCTCGGCTATGTCGAACAGGAGCCCTACACCGCCAAGGTTCTCGAGCAAGCGTGCTCCGGTTGCAAGACCTGCCTCCCACTCTGTCCCTATCAGGCGATTTCCCTTGGGGTGGAGTCGAAGAAAGCGCAGATCAATGACGTGCTCTGCAAAGGCTGTGGAACCTGCGTCGCCGCCTGCCCTTCCGGATCAATCACGCAGAATTTGTTCGAGGACGAAGAGATTTTCGAGGAAGTGGAGGGGCTTCTGACCTATGCCTGACTCCCAGCCCAAGCGGTCGCAAGCTGCGTCACAAGCGGCCCAGCCATTCGAGCCCCGAGTGGTGGCTTTTCTTTGCAACTGGTGTACTTACCTCGCGGCGGATCTGGCGGGGACGTCGCGCATGAAGTATGCCCCCAATGTACGGGTCGTCCGTGTCATGTGTTCGGGGCGGGTGGACCCACAGTTTGTGCTCGACGCTTTTGCTCATGGTGCGGACGGAGTGCTGATCGGCGGCTGCCACCCGGGAGATTGCCATTACCAGGAGGGCAACTACAAAGCACTCCGGCGCTGTCGGTTGCTGAAATGCATGTTGCGGCAAATGGGTATCGAAGAAGATCGGCTTCGTCTCGAATGGATTTCCGCATCGGAAGCCGAGCGATTCCGCTGGGTGATGAACGATATGGTAGAACGCCTCCGGACCCTGGGGCCTTTTCGTCTCAGATACCCCGAGGATATCGTCGAGGAGGTGACGAGGTGATGGCAGAGAAACCGAAAGTTGCCTTCTACGGGTGCGCATCCTGCGGCGGCTGCGAAGAAACTGTCCTCGATCTGGGGGAGGCTTTGCTCGATGTGGCGGCTGCGGTCGAGGTTGTCTTCTGGCCAGTGGCTTTCGATTTCAAGCGCAATGACGTCGAAGCCGCCGCCGACGGGGCCATCCTGGCGACCTTCGTGAACGGGGCGATCCGCACTACGGAGCAAGCCGAGATGGCGCATCTGCTGAGACGTAAGTCCAGATTGCTGGTTGCTTGCGGAGCCTGCTCCCATCTGGGGGGAATTCCCGGCCTGGCCAACCTTTTCGACCGAAAGAGCATTCTCGAGAGCATCTATTGCGAATCGCCCAGCACGATTAACCAGAAAGGCGTGTTGCCGGGCGGGCAATCGAGGGATAACGGTCGATCCGTGGAGCTGCCCCGCTTTTACCAGACGGTCTACACGCTGGACCAAGTTGTGGATGTGGACTATTACGTTCCCGGCTGCCCTCCGACCCCGAAGATCCTGCACTCCGCGCTTCGAACCTTGCTGGGCGGAGAATTGCCGCCGAAGGGAACCGTGCTGGCTCCTGACCAGGCTCTCTGCGAAGAGTGCCCGCGCAGGGATAGCAAGCCGGAGAATTTGTCCCTCAACCAATTCAAGCGTCTGCCGGAGGTGCTGATCGACGAGGATCAGTGCCTGCTGGGGCAGGGGGTGCTTTGCCTGGGGCCGGCCACCCGCGCCGGCTGCGAGGCTCTCTGCATCCAGGGCAACATGCCGTGCACGGGCTGCTGCGGTCCCACCAGTCGAGTGAGAGACCAAGGCGCGAAGATTCTTGCCGCGCTGGCCGCGCTGGTGGCGGGCAAGGAAGCGGCGGAAATTGATCACACGCTGGCCACCATCCCTGATCCGGCCGGTAGTTTCTACCGCTACAGTTTGCCTTCCTGTCTGCTGTGGCGGAAAACGACACGGGATTCGCAAACCCGGTGAGGTGACTTATGTCCGACGCAGCAAAGCCGCAGCCAGCCTGGCAGCAGGGCGAGGCGAGTGCCCGATCGGACCAGGTCCGCAGGCGCATCACCATTGATCCGATCACGCGATTGGAGGGCCACGGCAAGATCGAGATCTTCCTGGACGAAGGCGGCCAGGTGGAGCGTGCCTATTTCCAGGTTCCCGAACTGCGCGGGTTCGAGAAGTTCGTACAAGGACGCCCTGCCGAGGACATGCCGCAGATCACGTCCCGCATTTGCGGGGTGTGTCCCACCGCGCATCACATGGCTGCGACCAAGGCTCTGGACGACCTTTACCACGTGGATCCGCCGCCCCCGGCCAAAAAGATTCGCGAACTCGTCTATAACACCTTCATGGCCGAAGACCATGCCTTGCACTTCTATTTTCTGGGTGGACCGGATTTCGTTGTCGGACCCGAAGCCCCGGCCGCGGAGCGCAATGTTCTGGGCGTAATCGCCAAACTGGGCGTGGATGTGGGCAAGCAGGTCATCGGCATGCGCCGGCGGTTGCGTGAACTGATCACCCTGGTTGGCGGCAAAGTGATCCATCCTGTGCTTGGGTTGCCTGGCGGCCTGGCTAAACCCATGACGCCTGAGACGCAAAAGCAATTCCAACAAGTCGCCGCCGAGGCGGTGGACTTTGCCCGGTTCACCCTCGAACTCTTCGAGGACTTGGTGCTCAAGAACTCGGACTATGCGGGTTTGATCCTCTCCGACATCTATACCCATCGCACGTACTACATGGGCATGGTGAATGCCGACAATCAGGTGAATTTCTATGAGGGCTTGATTCGCGTGGTCACTCCAGAAGGCGGCGAGTGGAAAAAGTTCCGGCCCTGCGAATACCTGGACAACGTCGCCGAACACGTGGAGCCCTGGAGCTACGTCAAGTTCTGCTACTTGAAGCCCGTGGGCTGGAAGGGTTTCTCGGAAGGCGCGGAGAGCGGAATCTATAGCGTGGCACCCCTGGCACGGCTGAACGTGGCGGACGGGATGTCGACGCCCCTGGCGCAGCAGGCCTACACCAATTTCTTCGCGATCCTGGGAGGAAAGCCCGTGCACCACACCCTGGCCAACCACTGGGCTCGCGTTGTGGAGTTGCTCTACGCCGCCGAACGCATGCAAGAATTGGCTCACGACCCGCAGATCACCGACTCCAACATCCGCACTCTACCCAGCGAGAGGCCGACGGAAGGGGTCGGAATCGTGGAGGCACCGCGCGGCACGCTGATCCATCACTACTGGACCGATGAGCGCGGCATCATCGAGAGGGCAAACCTGATCGTGGCAACTCAGGGGAACGCCGCGCGCATAGCCATGAGCGTGGAAAAGGCCGCCAAAGGATTGATTCACGGCGCCAACGTTCCAGAAGGCGTCCTCAACAAAATCGAGATGGCCTTCCGCGCCTATGATCCCTGCCACGGTTGCGCGACGCATTCGTTGCCCGGAAGTATGCCCCTGCTGGTTCGAGTCCGCGACCCAAGCGGCCAGACCATGGCTACCTTACGACGCGACTTCGACGGGAGGGTGCACCGTGAGTAACCTCACCCGTCACAGTCCAAGCCAACCCACGACGGCGGAAAGGCGGAAGATCGCGGTGCGAGTCCTATGTCTCGGTAACGAACTGTTAGCCGACGATTCCCTGGGCAACATCGTCGCAGAACGCATTCGGGATGTCGCATCGCCGGAAGTGGAAGTTATCAGCACGCCTGAGAGCGGCTTCCATCTGCTGGATTATGTTTTAGATATCCGGCGTCTCGTGGTGGTCGATACGGTGGTGACCGGTATCTCCCCGCTGGGGGCGGTCCACGTTTTTCGCGATCACGAACTGAAGGCCGTTCCGGGAGGATCGCCGCACTACGTTGGGCTGTATGAGACCCTCGCGATCGCCAGACGATTAGGCCTGCCCGTTGCCGAAGAGGTTTTCTTCATCGCCGTTGAAGCGGCCGACTGTTTCACGCTAGGTGGAAGCGTCGACCCGGCGGTGCTCGCAGCCGTACCGGCGCTCGTAAACACTGTTCGAGACATGCTGCGCGTAGAGGAGGATGGGCGTCGACTGCCTAGCCTACCCCGTGCGGACTCGCGTCCCGAGCGCCCCTAGCGTGCGCGAGTGCAGGCGCCGGTGTGTGACGCATACGGGCAACGCAAAAGCAGGCAGCGACCGGCACCTATCTGCCGCAAGACAGGTAAAGCCAGGTAGAGCGCTCCGCCTCCGGGCTCCCTGCGTCGACCGCAACAACGTCCGCCCTGCCTCTTCTTTCAATCGGGCAGAGGTGTGGATATACTGCCGGGTTTGGTTCCTCAAAGGATTCGAGCGTAGTCTCGGCTCTGGAGCTGAGCCATGGCTTCGAAAACTCGCGCGGTCAGCTCTCCCCGAGTCGTGAACATCGAGGATCTGCGCCGCATGGCAAGTCGGCGCGTGCCCCGCGCCGTGTTCGATTACCTCGACGGCGGCGCAGAAGGGGAGGTGACGCTGGCGGAAAACTGCCGCGCTTTTCGCGACGTCAGCTTCCGTCCACGCGGCGCCATCTCGGGCGATTGTGACCTAACCACACAGGTGGTCGGGCAGAGCCTTTCGTTTCCGGCCATGCTGGCTCCTGTTGGTTACAGCCGGTTGATGCATCCCGAAGGAGAAGTCGCCGCGGCCCGAGCGGCTGGCAAGGCGGGAACCGGCTACATCTTGTCGACTATCTCCGGGCACCGGCTGGAAGACGTTCGGTCCGCCACCAACGGTCCGGCGTTTTACCAGTTGTACCTCATGGGCGGGCGGGACGCTGCCGAGGGCGCGATCGACCGGGCCCGGCGCGCCGGCTTCAACGCTCTGGTCATCACCGTGGATACGCCGGTCAGCGGCATGCGCGAGCGCGATCCGCGCAACGGAATGAAGGAGTTGCTGTCCGCCTCGTTCCTGGCCAAGCTTCCCTACTTGCCCAACATCCTTGCTCATCCCCGCTGGCTGGCCGGCTTCCTGCTCGATGGTGGCGTGCCCCGGCTGGAGAACGTCGTGGTTCCCGGAGCCGGGCCGATGGAGATGATCGATGTGGGCGCGGCTCTGGCGCGCGCCGCCGTGACCTGGGAGGACTTGCGCTGGATCCGCGACCTCTGGACTGGGCCGATTGTGGTCAAGGGGATCCTCATCGGGGACGACGCGCGGCGAGCGGTTGACGAAGGCGCGGCTGCCGTGGTGGTCTCGAACCATGGCGGCCGGCAGTTGGACTGTTCCGCGGCCACATTGCGGGCCTTGCCGGAGGTCGTGGCGGCGGTGAAAGGCCAGATCGAGGTGCTCATGGACGGAGGCATTCGCCGTGGGAGTGACATTGTCAAGGCGCTCTGCCTGGGCGCGCGGGCGGTGCTCTTCGGGCGGGCTTACGCCTACGGGCTGGCGGCTGCAGGCGAGGCTGGAGTGTCGCGAGCCATCGCAATCCTGCGCGAGGACGTCGAGCGCACGGTCCGACTTCTCGGTTGCTCCTCGGTGAGGAAGCTGAGCCCGTCGTACGTCGAATTCCCAAGCGCCTGGTCGAACCCGGCTCCCGACTAGCGCGATCGCCTTGGTCAGCCAGAGACCGGGAGCGCGTTTCCGGCCGGCGGTTTTCCACGCAGCAGGTCTTCGATGTCTGCCATCTTGTCGGCGAGCCGATTCAGTTTACGGGAGATTCCCTGGATCTCGGTTTCGGCGCGGCGGTTGACATCGAAGTCAAGTTCGCTGCGTACGCGGTCCTTCGCGTCCTGCCGGTTCTGACTCATCATGATGATCGGCGCCTGGATGGCGGCCAGCATGGACAGGAACAGGTTGAGCAGAATGAAGGGATAAGGATCCCAGGCGGTCTGGTGCAGCGAAACGTTGACCGCGACATAAGCAGCGAGAACCAGGCAGAAGCTGATGATGAAGGTCCACGAGCCGCCAAAGTGGGCCACGTCATCGGCAACGTGCTCAGCAAAGGTTTCCTCCTGCTCGATGATGACGTTGGCGTTGCGGCTGGCACGGATCCGCACCAATTGCTGCGAGGCGTGAAATTGTCGGCCCAACACAGCGAGCATGTCCATGCCGGCCATTGGCTTGCGTTGCAACAGCACGGCAATGTCTTTTCGGTCTACCTCAAGACACACGGTGTCCTCCACGGCCACCGCCTCGGTTTGGTGGGGGGTGCGATCGAGCATGGAGGCAAACCCGAAGAATTCTCCGTGGCCGGGCTCGTCGACGACAACCTCCTGCTGGTCCTCGTCCACCGTGGTCAGGCGCACCCTGCCGGAGACCATGACGTAGGCTTGGCCTCCGGGGTCCCCCACTTTGTAGATTCGTTGCCGAGCGGAGAAGGTTTTCAGCTCCACCTGACCCGCCAGAACTGCCGTTTCCTCTTCGTCCAGCAGGGCAAAAAGCGGGACTTGCTTCAACACCTCTGGGTTGCACGCCATCCGTCACCTCGCGAAATCGCAGGCTATTCTGCCGGAACCCCAGGGGACATTTCAAAGCTCGAGCCGTCAGGCCCCACGGGTGTGACAGCCTGCCTGCCAATGTGCTAGTTTGGCCGGGCCCAAGCGGCAATTGGCTATGGACTGGGACGCTATTCTGCTGACCCTCAAGCTGGATGCGGTGGTTTGCGTGATCCTGACCGGGATCGGGCTGCCGATTGCCTACTGGGTCGCCTTCTCCCCATGGCGCTGGAAGTTCCTGGTGGAGGCAGTGGTTGCGCTTCCGCTGGTGCTGCCGCCGAGTGTGCTGGGGTTCTACCTCCTGGTGGCGATGGGTCAGCACAGCCCGCTGGGCAAGGCATACAGCCTGATCTTTGGTCACGGCCTGCCCTTCACCTTTGGCGGACTGGTCCTGGCCTCCGTGGTGTACAGCCTGCCATTCATGGTCCAACCGGTTTCCGCTTCGTTCCGGGCCGTAGACCGTCAACTGCTCGCCGCCTCCGCCCTCCTGGGGGCGTCGCGGCTGCGAACCTTTGGCCGCGTGGTGGTGCCGCTGTCGCTGGGCGGAATCCTGACTGGCCTGGTGCTGACTTTTGCGCACACCCTGGGAGAGTTCGGCGTGGTGCTCATGGTTGGCGGCAATATTCCCGGCGTCACACGCACCATTTCCATTTCGGTTTATGACAGCGTCCAGGCGCTGAATTACGCCTCTGCCGCCACGACTTCCTTTGCGCTTCTGATCGCGTCCTTCGTGATCCTTTGTGCTGTCTATGCCATCAACCGCAGGGGATGGACGGTTGGAACCACGGCGCACTGAAACGGATATGGGTATGGGGGAGCCACGATGAAATATCGCAAGCTGGGCGCAACGGGATTGGAGGTAAGCGAAGTGGCCCACGGGCTCTGGGGCATGAGCGGATGGAGCGGGTCTAACGACCAGGTTTCGCTAGGGGCGTTGCAATTGGCGGTCGACCTCGGCTGCAACTTCTTTGACACCGCCTGGGCGTACGGGAACGGCAAAAGCGACGCTCTGTTGGGCCAAATCCTGGCCCGCAATAAGAACAAGCGCCTCTACGCCGCCTCCAAGATCCCGCCGAAGAACGAACGCTGGCCAGCTTCGCCACGCTACAAGTACCAGGAGGTCTTTCCCGCCAGCCATGTCTTCCGCATTGCCGAGCGGATTCAGGGGAAGCTGGGTGTGGAGACGATCGACGTGCTGCAGTTCCATGTCTGGGATGACAGTTGGGCGGACGAGCCGGAGTTCCACGAAACCGTGGAGAAGCTCAAGAAAGACGGGTGGATTCGCGCGTTCGGCCTGAGCTTGAACCGCTGGGAACCAGAGAACGGGCTGAAGGCTCTGCGAACCGGGCTGGTGGATGCCGTGCAGGTCATCTACAACATCTTTGACCAGGCGCCGGAGGACGAGTTGTTCCCGGCTTGCCAGGAGCTGAACATCGGTGTGATTGCGCGAGTGCCGCTCGATGAAGGAAGCTTGGGCGGAACCCTGACTCGGCAGACGCGCTTCCCGAAGAGCGACTGGCGTTCGAGGTATTTTGGGCCGGAGAACCTGTCCGCGACCATGGACCGGGTGGACAAGCTGAAAGCCGCTCTTCCCCCCGGCATGTTGCTCCCCGAGGTTGCGCTGCGGTTCATCCTCTCCCATCCGGCAGTGAGCACGACCATCATCGGTATGCGCAGCGGGGAGCACGTGAGGGAGAATCTGGCTACCAGCGATCGAGGGCAGCTGGAGGGGAGTCTGTTGGCGGGCTTGCGTCCTCACCGCTGGGACCGCAAGCCGCAGCGCTGGTCAGACTAGATGGGCTGGGGGAACCCGCGCCTAACGCACGAACGCGAAAGATGCATCCTCGATCTTGATGGGAGAAGTGCGACGCGCCCCGGAAACCACGTTGTAGGCGACGAGCAGGTGGTTCTCCACCATCAGAATCTCTTTCTCGCTGAGCCAACCCACCAGAGTGCTGTGCGGCAGGAAGGCTGTACGCTTGCCGGGATCGGTCGCGCTGACCACCTGGACTGCGGGAAGCTGGGTGAGTGCCTTGCGTATCCGCTGCGATTCCGTCGGGTTGGCTTGGCCCTCCTCGGACAATTGGATCGGAAGGTTGGACTTGGCGCTGGCGGCGATCGTCATGGCGATTGCACTGAGGTCCGGAGAAAGCTTCGCGTTGGAGGTGAAGAAACTGACGTCGTAGTCGGGATTGTCATATTGCCCACGCTCGTCGAACAGCGTTGCCTTGCGTCCGTAGCTGAACAGCAGGGTCTGGTCGTCACTCTGGTTCTCCCAGCCGCAGCAGCCGGTGTCGGGAATCGCATCGATGATGACGGACCCACCGTCCGCCGCGTCCATAACCCGTTGCAAAGGCTGCAGCAACGGATTTGGGCTCCAGGTAGCCCCGGATCCCTTGTAGAGCCAGCTGCCCAGGTACTTGGTTTCGGCCTGTCCGGGTACGAATTGGGTCAGCAGGAAAAAATCGCTGACGCCCCCTTCCGGAGCCCAGAAGGCCGCCTCGGGACAGGTTTCCGAACAGGAGCCCGTGCTGCAGCGGCACTCCGGCAGTTCAACCGAGAGGAGGTCCTCGCGCTCCTTGCCCCCGAGGTCGGTGCGCCAGACGGTGACGGTGGTGGTAACCGCCAAATCGACGTTGTCACGCTGCAGCTTTTCGAACTGGTTGCTGAACCAAAACAGATGGGTGCCGTCTGCGGAGAGGGTGGGCAGCGGCGCCGCTTCCGTCACTTTCTGGTTTGAACCGCTACGGCTGGCAGCACGGATGGACTCCCGCCCAAGCTTGACCGCTGCCTCGTCGTTCCAGAACCAGAACACAGTCTCTCCCTTACCCACGTCCGGAGAGGGATCCTCAGGATTGGGTGCATACAGCATCTGGCCCTGGCGGTTGATCTGCAGCACTTGAGGAGCCTTCAGCACTTCCGCGGAAACAGAGCGGGACTTCTTTTTCGCAAAGGTGAAGGGATCGTACTCGACCACGCTGCCCGGCGCCTCGATGACCCACAGGCGCCGGGTCTGAGCCTGCAGGCGCAGACTCGGCATGAGAATCAGGCACGAAGCCACCAAGAGTGCGAGCTGGTTGCTGGGGTCTCCGATCACGACCCAAGCATTGTAACGGGTGTGGCTGTGCATTTTCCCGCGCTCTGGGTGCGCGGCTACTGCTGCCCCGTTTGCCTGGTGATTCGCTAGTACAATAAGCCGAAGATTCGAGGATTCCACATGTCAATCACTCGACCTGCCCCTCCGACGGCCGCGGCGGAGATTCCCGCCGTTCCGTTGACCGTGGAAGGCTACAGCACCCTGCACCAGATGATGCGGTTTCGCTGGACGGCTTGGCGCGCGCTGGGTGCGGGGGAACGCCGCCAGATCGTCGAGGAGGCCGTGCCTGCGCTCGCCCGCATGGAGACCAACCCAGCCGGGCAATCTGCTGTCTATTCCCTGCTCGGACACAAAGGCGATCTGATGTTCCTGCATTTCCGCCAGTCTTTTGACGAATTAAATCGGGCGGAATTGCAACTGGCGCAGCTGCGCCTGAGCGAATACATGGAGTCGGCAACCTCATACCTGTCAGTGATCGAGCTCAGTCTGTATGAGTCCACCACCAAGCTCTACAAGTCGCTGGTGGAGCGCGGTGTGGAACCGCATTCGGACGACTGGCGGCGGGAAATCGGGGAAGTGCTGGCCCGACAGAAGGAAGCCATGCGCCCACGGCTATTCCCGGCAATTCCGCCCAGCCGTTACCTCTGCTTCTATCCCATGGACCGCCGACGCGGCGAAGACAAGAACTGGTACACTCTGCCTATCGAGGAACGCGCCCGGCAGATGAACGAGCACGGCCTGGTTGGCCGGCGTTATGCAGGCGAGGTCAAGCAGATCATCACCGGCTCCATTGGCCTTGACGACTGGGAATGGGGCGTGGACCTGTTCGCCGACGATCCGCTCGTTTTCAAGAAGCTGATCTACGAAATGCGCTTCGACGAGGTCAGCGCCGTGTACGCCCTGTTCGGGCAGTTTTACGTGGGATTGCGTTGCCCCTCCGACCAACTGGGCATCCTGCTGGCAGGGGAGGTCCCGAAACCTCAGGCGTGACACCCGGTTGTAGGCCCGGGCGCCGTAGGGTTCACTGTCTTGATCTCTATCTCTTGTTGCTTGCACAGGTGGTGTTGGGAGGCTGAATGGCCACGCTCGGACTCATGGAATACGAGAATGCCAGTCCGGAAGTGCGGGCGGTGTATGACGACATCATGGCGACTCGCAAGACCGACTGGATTAACAACTTCTGGAAAGCGATCGCCCACGACCCGGCAACTCTGAAGCGAACCTGGGAAGACGTCAAGCAGATCATGGGGCCAGGTGCGCTGGACCCGCTGACCAAGGAGATGGTTTACCTGGCGGTCAGCGTGAGCAACCAGTGCGGGTATTGCATTGCTTCCCACACGGCAGGGGCTCGGGGTAAGGGGATGACGGATGCCATGTTCCGGGAACTGATGGCCGTGGTCGGGATGGCCAATGAAACCAATCGCCTGGCAGCGGGCTACCAGGTTGAAATCGACCAACAATTCCAGACTCCATGAGCCAAGTGCGACGACTCTCAGCGAGAGCGGCGTCCAGTGCCGGTCCTGGCGGTTCGACCCTTGGCTTTTCCCGGCCGGTTCTTGGTCTGGCTGGAAGCGCCGGCGAAGCGAAATTCGTGGCGTTTCATGTCCACGTGCCGTCCTTGGAAGGTAACGCCTTCCGCTTGCAAGCGGAGCCGCTGCTCCAGCCCGGACTCCCCATGCAGCTTGATATGCCCGCCGGCGCCCAGAACCCGGTGCCAAGGAAGGCCGTAGGAGGCGTGAAGAACTCCCACCACCTGGCGCGCGGCCCCCGGATAGCCGGCGGCCCGAGCAATGGCTCCGTAAGAAGAAACACAGCCGCGCGGGATCGCACGGATGGCGGCCCGGATCTTGTCTTTCATCGCACTAGGCATTGCAGGCTGGTAATCTTAGGTACTCCATGACCAGAGTGTTTGGACCGCCTGAGCCGACCCGAGCAGGTTGGCGCACATCTCGGGTTCGCGCCAGTTGCATCTTAACTTCAGCCACGTTGTTGCGGAGAGTGGTCGAGGAAAAAATCTTGCCCAGGAGACCAGGAATACATGAAAGGAAGCTTGCGGAAGCTTCTGTTGCCCGGGGCCGCCTTGTTGGCCACGACGCTGTTCACGACCGGTTGCGGATCGGGTAGCACGCGAATCCGGTATGTAAATGCGATTCCAAGCGCGGGGAATGTGGACTTTTGGCTGGACAGTACGGAAGTCCAGACCAGCTCCTCCTACGGCAACTCGGCCAAATATCAAGGAATCTCCTCTGGCTCCCACACGGTCGAAGTGCGAACCGCCGGGACGGCCACTGACCTGATCAACACCAACGTCACCCTGCAAGGCGGAAAGGATTACACCTTTCTGGCAGAAAAGCTTCAGGGCAACAACGCGCCGGTTCTGCTCACCGACGACAACACCGCTCCCGCTTCCGGAGACATCAAGATACGGGGCATCAACGCCTCTCCCACCTGCCCGGTCGACATTTACGTGGTTCCGCACGGCACCTCGATTTCCGGCTTTCGGCCAACCTGGCCCAACATCATGCAGCCCAATGCCACTTCGAACCCCATTTACCTCTCGATCAGCGCCGGGACGTACGACATCATTGGAACCTTTCCGGCAACCCAGTTTGCCATTGCCGAGGAGTTGAATCTGACCATTTCGGAGGGGCAGATTCGCAGTTTCGTGTTTCTGGATGCGCCCACCGGAGGACCACCTTGCAGCGCTTCCCTGGCTCTGCCGGATCTGAACTGAGGTTAGGAAAACAATCGGCCGGGGGATCGGCCGGCCTGGGTGGCTTGGCGGGTCGGTGGATCTCAGGCGGCCGCTTCTTTGGCGAAAGCCTCCAGAGCGTCCTCTTCGCTGTCGTAGACCTCGAAAATCGTGTACAGCTTGGTGACCTGGAGCAAATCGCCAACGCGCTGCGTCAGGCTGCAGAGCTTGAGGCCACCGCCGGCGTTGTGGGCCGTGGTATACAGGGCGACGAGCGTACCCAAGCCACCGGAATCAATGTAGGTTACGCCGCTGAGATTCAGAATTACCCGGTTGTTCTGCCCCAGCAACATTTTCACGGTATCTCTCAGGTCGGCCGATTCTTCACCGAAGACAATCCGGCCTACACAGTCGACCACCAAAACGTCCTTCACGCTGCGCGTGGCAAGTTTTAATTGCATGGGCCCTCCACGTCGCTCTGGAAAAAGGCGACGGAACAATCGCAGAAAGCCTACATCGGCTCTGCCTGCGGCGCAAGTCCTTGGCCTTCATCGTGTCCCTGGCATTCCTGGTTTGCCGGGCGCTCCTCCCCTGCGGCATCACGTATAATCAAAGCTCCCGTCCCATGAGCTACCAGGTTCTGGCGCGCAAGTACCGCCCGCAGAAGTTCGCTGAGGTCATCGGGCAAGAACACGTTACCCAGACCCTCCAAAACGCCATTGCCCAGGGGCGCCTGGCTCACGGCTACATTTTCAGCGGGCACCGGGGCATTGGCAAAACCACGGTGGCGCGGATTCTGGCCATGTGCCTGAACTGCGGTTCGGCGGACCAGCCCGTGCCTGAGCCCTGCGGGGTGTGCGACTCCTGCAGCGAGATTCGAGCCGGCAACTCGGTTGACGTGATTGAGATCGACGCCGCCACCAATCGCGGCATTGACGAGATCCGCGAACTGCGGGAGGCGGCCCGCTATCGGCCGGCCCGCGACCGCTTCAAGATCTCCATTCTCGACGAGGCGCATCAAATCACCGATGCTGCTTTCAACGCGCTGCTCAAGACGCTGGAGGAACCGCCCGGGCATGTTGTCTTCATGCTGGCCACGACCCAGCCGGAAAACATTCCCCAGACCATCCGTTCGCGCTGCCAGCATTTCAGCTTTCGGGCAGTCCGCTTCGACGACATCATGGGACAGCTTCGCGACCTGGCAGGGCGTGAAAAAATTGATGTCGAGGAAGATGCTCTCGCCTTGGTCGCCGAAGCGGGAGACGGCTCCATGCGCGACGCGCTCTCCATCTTCGATCAGGCCATCGCTTCCAGCAGCGGGCGTCTCACGGCGGACTCCGTCCGCCAGCTGGTGGGCGCGGCGCCCTCCAGCGTGCTCGAAGAGGTCATGCAGGCGGTAGCTCGCGGCTCGAGCCAGGAGGTTCTCACCATCGCCGACCAAGTCCTCTGCGAAGGGCAGAATCCCACTCACTTCGCCCGCCAGCTGGTGCGCTTCCTCCGCAATACCACCGTGGCCAAGGTTGCGGGAACGGACTCCCCCCTGCTGCAGATTTCTGCGGATGAGCGGACCCGGGCGGCGCGTGTAGCGGAGCTGTTCAGCGAAGAGGATCTTGCCCGCCACCTGCAGATCATGCTGCGTACGCATAGCGAGCTCGGCTACCGCCAGGAGCAGCGCTTCCATCTGGAACTCGGTCTTCTGAAGATGACTCACGCGCAGCGTCTGCTGCCTCTCGAGGAGTTGCTGAGCGAAGCCGCTGCTGCGCCCGGCCCGGGCGGACCGGTACGGATTCCCGGCAAACCCGCTGCGGTACCGGAGGCCCGGAACGCGCCAGCGGTTGGACGGAGGAACTCTGTTTCTCCCTTCGCGGCGGATACTGCCCGCAAGAGTGGCCCGAAACTGGAAGTAGCCGAGGTTGCCGCTGTACCCCGTCCGATTCCCGGAGCCGCTTCTCCCGCCTCGGTCATCCTGGGCAGCGCGGCGCCGCAGGCGGAGTCGCACCTAGCCCAGGCATCGGCCGGTTTGACAGCCGTCGAGGAGCCTTCGTCGATGGATGACCTGCGCGCCTCCGTGCTTGGCCTGCTGGAAGAAGGTGGCCATCGCGTGCTGGTCTCCCTGCTCGAGACCGGCGAGTGGAACCTGGAGGGAAACGAACTCGTCATTCGGGCCGCTGCCTCGGCGGCGGTGATCGACATGTCGTTCGGAACGGAGGCCAAGCGCCTGGCCAGTTCCGCCGCCAGCCGCGTGTTGGGCAAGACCGTGAGGCTGCAGCTGCTCCCCGGTGGCGCGGCTCAGGAGCCGCTGCCACGCCTGCCATCTGCGGCTAACGGAAGTGGCCGCGGGCGCGCGGAACAGGATCCGGTCGTCCGGCGCATGCAGGAGAAGTTCGGGGCAGAGATTCGAACGGTGATTGATTACAGGGAAAGGAAGTGAGGCTTCACGCTTTTCCCGCTGGTTCCGCAGACTGCGAAGCCTGAAAGGTCCTCCATGGGTGGCTTCAACCTCCAACAGTTGATGGTGAAGGCAAAAGAGCAGTACGAAGCCTTGCAGAAAAAGATGCAGGAGACAGTAGTCGAAGCCGCCGCCGGCGCCGGCAGTGTGACGGTGAAAATGGACGGCCGGAAACAGCTTCTGACGATCACCATCGATCCCGAAGCGTTCAAGAGCGGCGACCTCGAGATGCTTCAGGACCTCATCATGGCCGCGGTGAACGAAGCCGCGCGCAAGGTTGATCAGGCCATGCAGTCGTCGCTGGGCGGCATGCTGGGTGGAATCGGACTCGGCGGATTGTAAACTGCGCAAGCCATAATTCGGTGTTGGCAGGATAGCACGCCCGTTCACCCGACTTCTGACGGAGAACCTCGGGATGTCAGTCAGCAACTGAGTCAGGAATTAGAAAGAGCCGATCGCCAGGCTACCCATTTTCCCTATGCCCAATTTTGCCGAGCCTATGACCCGGCTCATTGAGGAATTGAAGAAGCTGCCGGGAATCGGCAGCAAGAGCGCGCAGCGACTTGCCTTCCATATCCTGCGTTCCGCTGACGACGATTCAGAGGCATTGGCTGCGGCCATCCGCGAGGTGAAAGCCAAACTTCACCTCTGCTCCATTTGCAACAACATCACCGACGTTGATCCCTGCGTGTACTGCAGCAGTCCCACCCGCAATCAGCGCCTGGTTTGCGTGGTCGAGGAACCGACCAACATCGCGGTCATCGAGAAAACCAAACATTTCAACGGCGTCTACCATGTGCTGCACGGTCTGCTTTCCCCTCTCCACGGAGTCGGGCCGGAGCAGTTGCGGATGGCCAGTCTCATCCGCCGGGTAGAGAACGGCAGCATCGACGAAGTGATTCTGGCCACGAACCCGACGGTCGAGGGTGAGGCGACCGCGGTCTATCTGTCGCAACAACTCAAACGTCCGGGACTCAAGGTGACCCGGATCGCGATGGGCATCCCCGTCGGAAGTGACATCGAGTACACCGACGAAATCACGATGCTCAAAGCCATGGAAGGACGGCGGGAAGTATAGGGCTCGGGCATTACCGCCAACTTTACGTTCCAAGTTGTGCAAAGAGTTATCCTCCGGGGCGTCCCAACGAGCCCAGCGGAGATGGAATTTGAACTAAGATATGTTCTTTATAAACAATGACATAGCAGATATATATCGAGCATCAGCTGAGCCGAAACCGGTGGCGTTGCGCTTGCAATCCTGGAGCGTGTTCCCTCGCTCCTTTGGAATCGGCTGGCGCGAGGCAAGCAGGAAATTTCGGGAAACCGACAGCTGGTCCAACTCCACCAGCCCAACCTGTGCTCCAGCCACGCCGTGCTGCGATGTAACCGCATCGCACGCGATGCCAGTCGAACCGGGCCCAACCGGCCCGGTTTTTTATTGTCTGCCGGACGCCGCGGGAGCGTGGGACGGGCCGGCAGCGGAATCGGCTTGCCGATAGGAGTTCGGCTCCTCGGCGGTCGGAACCAGGCCTTTCGGCAGATATCCGCCGTTATGCTCCGCCATCCGGTTCTTCCACTTGAGAAACTCGGTGATGGTCTGAGGTTCGATGCGAATTTCCACCCGACGAAGACTGGCCAGCAACAGGTTCATTTCACAACGCAATCCCTGGTCACTGCGCTGCTCCCGCTTCGCCCGATGCCTGATCTCAACCCGGCGCTGTCGCCATTCCAGCAAACCCCAGCCCCTGGGCAATTCTTCGACCCGGATCAAGGAGGGCGGAGCCAGATAAAAGCGTTCTGCCCCGACCCCCAGTCCCGGCTTTTGCCGGAACGGTTTCGACCGATCCGCAAGGAAATCAGCCCGCGACACTTTGCATTCCACCAGGACCGAGTGGCAGGCGCGCTTCCAGCCGATCGCGTCGGGCATCTCGCCGTTGCTGCACGCCTGCTCGGAGAGCACCACGTCGCAACCGTAGAGACGCAGCCAGGCAACCGCTCGTTGCACAAGTTGGGCGTGAGTCATCGGACGATCCTGATCATGCCTAACCTTGTAACCGCGAGCGGTCAAGGTTGGAAGTGACACAATAGCTTCGGGTTCCGGCGGCAACCGTCGGCGAGATGGGTTTAAGCAGTTTTTGCCAGGCTCCGCGTTCCATTGGCCTGCGCTCGGCGCACGCGGTTCTTGCTGGCGGTCTGGCTGCGCGGCTTCGATTTTTCGGACTGGATGAGGATGGGGCGTCCCAGAACCACCTCCAGCAAATACCGGGCGGCTGCGACCTCTTCGGCTACTCGGCCCAAGCGCTCAAATCCAGGAGCGTGAACGATCACGGCTGCCTTGTCATCCTCGACCTTCAAAGGCTGGGCGGTCCCCTCCTGGCACAGGTCCAACGCGTTGGCCAGTCGGAGAACGCCGGCCAGGTGCATCACGGGCCGCCTCAACTTTGCCGGCAGGGGTTGGAGCGCAGGATGCCGGGAGCGGGGCAGAGCACCGCGGTGAAAGCGCGCCACCGCGGCAGCCATTTGCAGCTCTCTTGCACTCCAGCCCAGGGGAGGAGCCAATTTGTGAATCAACCGGTAAGACGTCTTATGGTGTCCCCTTTCGTGACGGGAGCGTCCCACGTCTTGCATCAGAGCGGCGGCAAAGAGAACCGGCCGTAGACTGGCCCAGTCCACGGGATTCATCCCCAGCTCCCCCAGGGCATCAAAGAGCTGGCCAGCCAGCTCCGCCACACGCCGGGAATGCATGGGATCGGGATCCAGGATGGAAGCCCACAGGCGGAGCCGCTCAAGCAAGGCTGCCTGCACCTGCTCTCCCCGGGGAAGTTTCGCACGCCATACCCGCCACAACGAGCTCGGGCCGAGCATGCGGGCCCGGTAGGCGGCGAGCCGCTGGTTACGTTCGGCCTGTACGATCTCATGCCAGCGCATGCGTGACTCCTCGCCAGCAAAGGCGTTCACGGCCAGGGCGGCCGTCCAGAGCACATCCAGATCGTGGACCTCTCCCAACAGGTCCTGCAACTCCTTCAGATCCGTGCTCCAGGCCGCATGCTGCTGGGGCAGAAAGTTCTCCACCAGGTAGCGAAAACGCTTGATCCCGATCCGCAGCCGGTGAAACGAAACCTGGGACCGGTTGCGCATAGCCTGGCGATGGAGTTCGTAGGCCTCGCTCCAGCGCTCCAGCGCCAGGTGCTTGAATACGGCGCTGCCTCGCCGGACCCGGGCCGCGCGTGGCGGTAGTTCCCGGCTCCACTTGCGCCATTGGTGCTGGTCGAAGGCCTTCAGAGCTTCGGCGGCGCGCATTCTCCGCTCTACTTCGCGCCCCGCCAGGAGCTCAAGCAGGGCCCGTGTTTCCGGATCGTCGGCAGAGCCCAGTCGTCGCACCCATTCGGCCATCACCTGCACATCCCGCAACTCTCCCAGACTTTGAAACACACTCTTCCCTGCCCTTTTCATCGCCTTCCAGACTGGATCGGGATCGACCGCCTTCATGCCGTCGGCGATCGAACGACAGCGCCGCAGGGCTACCCGCAGGTCGTGAACCGGATCAGGGGCAAAATCGGCGCCGGCGCGGACACATTCCTCCAGCACGCGCCTCATCCAGTGGCCAAAGTCGACCTTGGGAGCTTTCTTCGGCCGTTTGAGAACGACGGCTTGAGGGCCATGTTGAGCCGGGAGCGAGGGTGTGGACATTTCGGGACTATTGTCGCTGGCAACCCGATTTTGTGCCAGTGGCTGCGTGGTGGCGGGCGGGCCCCGCGAAAAATACAGGGCTGCCCATTCTGGGTTACGTATTACCTCCGTAATGTGCGGGACTTACCATTTCGCATTACCCTTAGCCTGAAACCGGGACTGACTGGGGGAGTGCGATATCTCGACAGCAGGCACATCTCAGGCCGGCCGCAGCGCCTCGGCACATGCGTTTGTTCATAGTCTGAACATCCTGGTGAAGTATGTCCGGATGTACGGCTTCGAGCACAAACGTACCGAGGCCCAGTTTGAAACGGCGTGGAATGAGCTCCAGCAAGCTCTGCCCAAGGGAACGGAAGGCGGATTTCTCCTGGGTGTTTCCGACAACAAGCTGCTCTTGGACGGAATCCCACTCGACACCGGTCAAGCCGAGCGCAGTTTCGCTCAATTGCTGACGACGGCGGGGCTGGCCAGCATCAATTTCTCCAGCCAGGTCACGGTTGAAGACTTTGCCCGCCTGGTGCGTGCGTTTGCCGTGGGCGGATCCAAGGCTCAGGATGTCTCCAAGCAGATTCGTGAGTCCCTGGGCGAGAACAAGAACAGCAGCATCAAGATCAACGAAGTGAAGTTTGTGGCTGCGGACCCGGCCACCGGCGACGTGGCCGTCGCCGCACAGATTGCAGCCCAGACCCTGGGACCCGAGTTCAAAGAGTGGTTGAACGATCCCCAGAAACTGCTGCAGTTGATTGCCGCAGCCGAGGGAGCGAATACCAGCGGCGAGGCCGGCGGCGCACCCATCGGCAGTGTGCCCACGGTCAAGGGCTCGGGCGGTGGAGGCGGAGGCGGCACGGGCACCTGGGACGGCAAGGTCGTTCCCCTGCAGGAAGAGGAGGTCATGCAAGCCATCCGCCTGCTTACCCGTTTCGGAGAGGCAGGAGGAAATCCCAACCTCAATCCCGAAGCCCTGCAAAAAGAGTTAGGCCAGGCCGATCCCAACACCCGACTTAATTTGCAGCAATTGCTGCACAGCTTGGCTAACCGGACGACCGGAAGCGAGTCCGATACACCCCTGTTGATGAAAGCCGCGGAGCACATGGCCATCCGCTTCGCGCTGGAGCGCTACCAGCGGGGCGAAGTTAAGGTCAACGCCGTGCACCAGATGATGGAACACATGAGCCGGCAGATGGACACGCTCCGGCAGATCCTGAAAATCCAGGAAGAGAAAATGAGCAAGGCCGGCATCCTGGTGGAATCCCATGCCGACATCTTGGACCGCATGTTCTGGGCCGAGGTACCGGAAGCCGGCAAAAAGAGCGTGCTCCTGTCGAACGAAGCCGCTTGTGTGCCCCCCCGCAACGTCCGCCAATTCGTTGAGTTGCTATTGGAACGGGGCGACAAGGAAACCGCCGACGCTATCCTGCGCAACTATTTCGGCTGTCTCGACTCCAAGGACGTTGAGCCGCGGCGCAAGATCGCCATCGGCCTGAGCCAACTCGCCGACCTGTACCCGGGGCCGGGAGGGGACACGATGGCGGCGGCGATCCGCAAGGTCGGGGAACACCTGGCGCGGGAACAGGACTCTGAACTACAGAGCGTGTTGAGTGCAGCCTTTGTGCGTTTAAGCCAGGAAGCCAGCGCGCAGAAGAACTATCGCTCGGTCAGCGAGGTCTGCACGGCGATGGAAAACGTGGCCAAGAACCGTCCCGTGCTGGCCAACGATCTCCGCCCCCGAATCGGGGTGGAGAATCGCCTGCCGGAATTCATTGAAGAAGCGTTGCGGCTGGAGCAGCTTCCCCCGGATCTGCTCGCGGTCCTGCGCCGCACTTCGCAGGCGGCGGTCGAGCACCTGGCGGATCGCTTCTTCCGCTGCATGCGGCGCGACGAATGCGACCGCATGGTCGAGCTGGTACGGGAATTGGGCAAGGACGCTTTGGCCCAAATGCGCGAGGTGCTCCGCACCGGGCAGCCGCGCCAGGCGGCCTCGGTCGTCGGCCTGCTGAGTCGCCTCGACGCGATCACGCTGCTCGAGCTGCTTCCCGCGCGCCTGCCCGAATTCAACCGCTTCTATCACGACGTCGTCGTCCGCCAGATCGCCTACGGGGCTGCGCCCGACCGGGGCCGCACGCTGCTGGAGCTGCTGGAGATCCTCGATCCGCTGGTGGTCCCTCAGGCCGTGGACGAGATCGGCATGAGCGGAGATCGCTCGGCGGTCGCGCCTTTAATTGTCCTGGCACGCTCGGGCGACGCCGAGGGGAGATCGCCTTTTCTGCAGCTGAAGGCCATCGAGTCCCTCGGTCGGCTGCGTGATTCGGAAGCGACCTCGGTCCTGCGCGAATTGCTCGAAGCCAAGAAGCTGTGGAAGTGGTCGAATCATCGCGAAATCCGCATTGCGGCCGCGCAGGCTCTGGCCAAGATCGATCCCCGCTACGGCAGCCAGATTCTTTCCGACAGCGGCCTCGAACCCGGCGAGCTTGCCATCGCCGCGCTGGACTCGGCCCCAGCCTGTCCCTGGGTGCGGCAGCGCCGCTATGAGCGTATCGTGCTGCCCAAGACCATGGCCGCCCTTATCAGCAGCTCCTGGGGAAAATCGGCGGTGTTGCTCCGCGAACTCAGCCTGGGTGGCGGCTTGGGTACAAAAGAAGACAATCTCCGCATAGGATCCGAGGCGAACCTGGACATCTCCCTGGGGGTACGTCACGTCCGTGGCCAGGTGCTGCTGCGCCGCGCCCGGGTCAATGAAGTCGGCCTTGAGGTCGTCAATAGTGACCTGGACAGCCGCTACCGCCTACGCCGCATCCTGATGGAAGCCGTCGAACGCGCTCCGGAAGGCAAGAGCACGGAGTGGGACGGCACCCGCAAAGGCTAGAGCCGTCGCTTGCGGCGGTCCGAGTTTTTCCTCCGGAGTTCCCACCCCGGGGTGCAGCCTATCCTGATTTGCGGTTCCGGAACTCGAGCCTGTTAGGATTGGCGATTGCAAAGCGAATGCCTCTGCTCCTGGCCGAGGCATTCGCCATTTGGCAAGCTGGTTTACCGCACCTTGGCGAAGATGATGACCAGCGTGTACAGCGCCAAGGACTCGATCAGCGCCAGGCCGAGAATCAGGGCAAGCTGGATCCCCGGACGAGCCGCCGGATTGCGCGCCAAACCTTCGGCCGCGGCGGCGGTGGCTTTGGCCTGCGCCAAACCGCAGACCGCCGATGCAATGGCCATGGCGAATCCTGAAGTGATAGCCACCCAGTTCACCGTGGAAGCCTCTCCGCCCTGGGCGAAGGCCGGAACCGCCAGGCACAAGACCGAGAGCGCCATGAACAAAGAGCTGAGTTTACGCATGCGTGTTTCTCCTCGTATCAAAGTGCCTCCAGGAGGTGGTTGACGTCATCTCGTGCAGACGCCCTCACGCTGGAGAACCCCAGCCGCTAGGAGCTGGTAGTTAGTAGTTAGGCAGGCTCGGCACGGCCAAGAACTCCCATTCCTAGCTACTAGCTACCGGCTGCTGTACTCAGTGTTCCTCCCCCACGGCGCCTTGCAGATACACCGTGGTCAGGAGGATGAAGATATAGGTCTGCAACAGCGATACGCCGATGTGCAGCCCGAGAAAGATAATGGGCACACCCAGCGGAACCAGCGAGAAGAACACCAGCGTGACCATATCGCCGGCGAACATATTGGCGAACAGGCGGATGGTCAGCGAGAGCACGCGCGCCAGATGGCTGATGAGTTCAATGGGCATCATCAAGGGCGCCAGGAGCGGCATCGGGCCGGCAAAATGGGCGAGGTATCTGATGCCGGCATGCTTGAATCCCTGCGCCTGATAATACAAGAATGCGACAATCGCGCATCCCAAGGGCACGATCGGTACGGCAGTGGGCGACTCGAATCCGGGAATCAATCCGATCAGATTGCAGCACAGAATGAACAAGCCCAGCGTGACCAGAAAGGGGGTGTAGCCTTCGCTGTGCGGGCCGATGATCTCCCGACTTTGTCCCTCAATGAAACCAGCGGCGCCCTCGAAGACGTGCTGCAGGGCACCGGGATTGTCTACCGAGAGGCTGAACCGCAGGAGCACAAAGAGCACGACCAGAAACAGAAAAACCAGAATCTCCATAGCCAGCGAGTTGGGGATTGGCGCCTGGGGATGATGGGGGTGAACTCCCAGGGCTCCGAGCAGGCTGGTTAGCATCGGGCCGAACCAGCGATTCAGGATTTCGGTGAACCAGAGTTGCTCAGGCATAGGGCCGTGCTCGGGGATTGTCCTCAGTAACTCGCAAGGCTGACCCGGACTAATTCAGAGACCACGCGCCCAGGCTAGGTAAGCTTCGTAGGCGGCTTCGCAGGCGATTGCCGCCACGGGCAGGAACAAGCCCGCCAGAAACCCGTAGAGGCTCGCGCGGGAAACAGTCAAGATAACATACCCCCCGGCAGCCATCCAAATGTAGCGCAGCAGGAAGCGCGCCACCATTCCCCGGCTGGACTGCGCCTTGCCGCCGCCAACGATGCGATCCCCCAGTTCTTCCACTGCGCGTTCGAGCCAATGAAAGTTCCCATAAGCGATGACGCAACCGCCTGCCAGGCCTAGGGCAGTGCGCCATCCCAGGCGCCACCAGGCAAGAATGACAAAGGCCGGCCCCAGCCCGAGCATGAAGCTGCGAATCCGAGGGAGTGCGCCTGCATAAGCCGCCTCCGCCGGGTGCTCATGGCTCACCATGGGATGGGTGCGCATTCAGTCCTCGGAACCGGGACCTGTTACGCAACGGATCAGTTCTACGAAGCCGGCAGCGATTCCGAAAACCAGACCCACCAGGTAGAGCCAAGTTGTGTGCAGCCAGCGATCGAGAGCCACGCCCAGCAACCAGCCCACCACGGTAGCGGCAGGAAAGACGAAGGCGATCTGGCTGTAGCGTGCCATTTGCAGCCAGAAACTTCGCTTCGGGGAAGTTGGATGGTCGTCCGGCACGCCTTCAGCGTACCAGATTCGCGACCGGCGTCATCTGGGTTAGTCCCAGGACCCCATTGACGATCTGGATCAAGGTGTTGGGCAGGATGCCGATCAACAACGTGGCGGCAGCGGTGATGAACAACGCGACCCCCATAGCCGGACTGGGGCGCAGGGGCTCTTTCTCCAGGGGCTGGCCCATGAACATGGCGTTGGCGACGCGCAGGTAGTAGTACAAACCGAACACCGAGTAGAGGACGGCCAGCGAGGCCAGGGCGTAGTGCCCGCTTTCAATCAGGCTGAGGAAGATGAAGTACTTGCCCCAGAACCCGGCCAGCGGCGGAATGCCCGCCAAGGATAGCAGGAAGATCAACATCAGGACCGCTTCGGTGGGAGCGCGGGAATACAATCCGGCAATGTCGTCGATCTCATCGCCGATCACGTCGCGTTGCCGCAGCGAAGTGATCACCGCAAACGCCCCCAGGTTCATGAAGGTGTAGACCAGCAGGTAGACCAGGATACCCTTGAGGCCGTCCGGATTCAGGCTGTCGGAGGTGCCCGCGATCAGGCCGAGGAGCATGTAGCCCACGTGCGCGATGGAGGAGTAGGCCAGCAGGCGCTTGAGATTGGTCTGCGTCAGAGCGGCGAAGTTCGCCCCGGTCATGGTGGCGACGGACACGAAAACCAGGAAGGGCACGTATACCGGTCGCAGAGGAAACAGCGCAATGAAAATCCGCAACAACATGGCCCAGCCTGCGGCCTTGACCGAGACCGACATGAACCCGGTGATGCTGGTCGGAGCCCCTTCGTAGGCGTCAGGCGCCCACTGGTGGAATGGTACGGCAGCAATCTTAAACAATAGACCCGTGGCGGTCGTAAGCATGGCCACCACCAGGATGGGGTTGGACGGGCCCAGCTTGGCCACCTGCTCGGTCAGTCCCTCGTAGATGGCCTGCAGATTCGTACTGCCGGTAATGCCATAGAGGAGAGACAGTCCGTAGGCGAAAATGCCGGAAGAGAAGGCCCCCAGCAACAGGTACTTCAGGGCCGCTTCGTTCGAGCGCTGGTCCCGGCGCAGGAAACCCACGAGCACGTAGGTGGAGATCGCCATCAGTTCCAGCCCGATGAAAATCAGCACGATATCGTAACCCGATGCCATGCACATCATGCCGACCACGTAGAACAGCATGAGGGCATAGAACTCGCCGTGGTTCTCGTGTTCGATCTCGAGGTAACGCACGGACATGAGGATGGCCACCGCCGTCCCCGCCAGGAAGAGGTAGAAGAAATACAGCGCCATGCGGTCGACCAGCAGGGTATTCATGAAACCGACCGGGTAGCGATCGATATGCTGGGCCTGGTACCAGGCCTGGATCTTCCAGACGCCCTTGGCGGCAAATCCGACTCCGACCAAAGCGGTGGCCGCGTTCAGACGCTTCCACTGTGGCGGCAGCAGCAGGTCGATCAGCAGGATGCCGATGGCAAACAAGGTGAGCAAGCTGATGGGCAGCGCCAACAGGTAATCCACGCCGCTGAAATACGCAGTCGCCACTCAGTCCTTCCCTTTCGCCGGATCGGCCGCTGGAGATGCATTTGCGGCTGGAGCCAGGGCGACCGCATTGCTCGAAGCTGCGTGAACCGTGCGTGAAATCTGCGACACCGGCTGCTCCAGGATCTGGAAGAACGGCTTGGGATACAGTCCGATCCACAGTGCCATGACGATCAGCGGAACGAACGTGGCCAGTTCGCGCGGCGTCAGGTCCTGCAATTTCTCGTTCTTGGGGTTGGTTACGCTCCCGAAAAAGACCCGCTGGTAGAGCCACAGCAAATAAGCCGCGGCCAGGATCACTCCCGGCACGGCCCACGCCGCCCATCTCCAGTTCTCCATGAACGTGCCCTGCAGGATGGTGAACTCACCGACGAAACCGTTCAGCAGCGGCAGCCCCATCGACGACAAAAACATGATCATGGTAACGGTGGCATAAACCGGCATGATGCTAGAGATACCGCCGTATTCGGAGATTTCACGGGTATGCCGGCGCTCGTACAGGATTCCGACAATCAAGAACAGGGCGCCGGTCGAGATGCCGTGATTCACCTGCTGCAGCACCGAACCGCTCAAGGCCACGGCATTGAGGGCGAAGATGCCGAGGGTACAAAACCCCAGATGGCTCACCGAGGAATACGCCACCAGTTTCTTCATGTCTTTCTGCATGAGTGAAACCAGCGCTCCATAGATGATGGCCACGATGGAGAGGCCAATCATCCAGGCACGGACTTTCGGGGTTGTGACCACGTTCGGGAAGAAAGGCAGCGAGAAACGAATGAAGCCGTACGTCCCCATCTTCAGCAGGACGCCGGCCAGAATCACCGAGCCCGCGGTAGGCGCCTCCACGTGCGCGTCAGGAAGCCAGGTGTGAAACGGAAACATCGGCACCTTGATGGCGAACGCGAAGAAGAACGAGAGGAACAGCAGGGTGGCGTAGGTCGCTCCGTATTGGGAGTAGATCAGCGGCGCCGTCTTGTACAGGTCCGGAATGGAGAACGTGTATGCGCCGGTGACCGCGTGATGATGGAAGTAGAGGAACAGGATGCCGAGGAGCATCAGCACGGAACCGGCCAGAGTGTAGAGAAAGAACTTGATCGCCGCATACAGTTTACGCGGGCCACCCCAGATGCCGATCAGCAGATACATGGGCACCAGCATCGCCTCCCAGAAGACGAAGAACAGGAAGAAATCCAGCGCCATGAAAACGCCCAGCATGCCGGTTTGCAGCACGAGAAACCAGATGTAGTACTCCTTCACCCGGCTCGCGATGGCGGTCCACGATGACAGGATTGAGACCCAACCCAGCAGGGTGGTGAGCAGGATGAGCAGGAAGGAGATGCCGTCAATGCCCAGGTAATAGCCGGCGCCGATGGTCGGGATCCAGTTGCTCGGTGCGCCCTCGATGAACTTGAATCCGGGCTCGAAGCGCTGTGACCAGAACCAGGGCACCAGGGGCAAGGACACCAGGAAACCAGCGAGGGCGAAGATATTGGCGATCCAGCGAATGGCGTCCTTGTTGTCCTTGGGGACGAACAGGAGCAGGATCGCGCCCAGCAGCGGCGTGAAGAGAATGATGGAGAGGATGTGATTCTGCATAAAGGCAGTGCTCAGTTGTCAGTTGCCGGAAATGAGCTTTGCGCTGCCAGCCTCTTCGCGTGCCTGTCTCGTCGAAGCTCACCGCGCAAAACCCGCGATCGGTTATTTCCACGCATAAAACAAAACAAAGCCCAACAGTCCTGCCACCATGACAAAGGCGTACCACTGCACTTGTCCCCACTCCAACATGCGCATGGGATACGACAAAAGGCGGGCCAGAATCGCCGGGCCGTTGACGCCGATCCCGTCGATGATCCAGGTGTCGAACCACTTCGAAAGGGTGGCGATGGCGCGCGTGGTCCAGCCCGAGCCGTTGACGGTCCCGTCTATGACGTAGACGTCGAACCAAGTCGACGCGTCCCCGAGGCCTAGCACGCCCAGCCGCGCGCGCTCGATCTTGCGCCGGCCGGTGAATACATAGTCGTAAAACTCGTCCACGTACCACTTGTTGTAAAGCGCCGTGTAAAGCGGCGGGGCAGCCTCGGCTAGGGGCTCGGGGTAGCCCTTATCGGCATGACGATAGGATTTCCATGCCATACCCCAACCCACCAATCCGGCCGCCACCGAAAGCAACATCAAGAAGTACTCGGTCGAACTGGTGTGCTCCTGCTCATTCTCGCCCGCCGCCAGCTGAGGGGCTTTTCCCTCCGCCGGAAGGACGGCAGCCTCCCTGACGAACACGGGTTCAAGGAATTTCGTGAAGCGATCAGATCCGCCCAGGCTATGCGGCCAGCCCAGCCAACCCGCGAAAATAGAGAAGAACGCCAGCACCGTCAGCGGTACCGTCATCGACTTGGGGGATTCGTGGATGTGATGCTCGACTTCGTGGCTCATCCGCGCGTGCCCGTGGAAGGTCAAGTACATCAGGCGGAACATGTAGAAAGCGGTCAGCAGGGCGGTCCCATAACCGATGACCCAGAGCCAGAGATAAGCGCCATGTTCGGAAGTCCAGGTCTGCCACAGGATCGCATCCTTGGAAAAGAATCCGGCGAAAGGTGGGATGCCGGCGATCGCCAGGGTGGCGATGAACATGGTCAGATGGGTAGTGGGCGTGCGTTGGTGCAGGTCGCCCATGTTGCGCATGTCCTGCTCGCCGCTCATGGCATGGATCACCGACCCGGCGCCCAGGAACAGCAAGGCCTTGAAAAAGGCATGGGTAAAAACATGAAACACTCCAGCGGCGAATGCGCCTACGCCCAAGGCCAGGAACATGTAGCCGAGCTGCGATACCGTGGAGTAGGCCAGCACCCGCTTGATGTCGTTCTGGACCAGGCCGATGCTGGCGGCGAACAATGCCGTCAAACCGCCTACCACGGCCACCGTGAACATCGCCTTGGGCGCCAGCACAAAGATCGCGTTCGAGCGCGCTACCATGTAAACCCCGGCTGTGACCATGGTGGCGGCATGGATGAGAGCAGAGACGGGTGTTGGACCCTCCATCGCGTCGGGCAACCAGACAAACAGCGGTAACTGGGCTGATTTGCCGCAGGCGCCCACAAATAAGAGCAGGGCGGCGGCGGTCAGGATCGGATCACCGATGGCGAAGTGTCCGCTGCGCAGCATAGCGTTCACGTCGGTGAACCGCATCGAGCCCAAGTACCAGGCAACGGTGAACATCCCCAGCAGGAAGCCGGCGTCGCCGATGCGGTTGACGATGAAAGCCTTGTTCGCCGCGTCGCTGGCGGACTTGCGATGGAAATAGAAGCCGATGAGCAGATACGAGCACAAACCCACGCCTTCCCATCCTACAAACAGCAAGGCGTAGTTATTGGCCAGGACGAGGGTCAACATGGAAAACATGAACAGGTTCATGTATCCGAAAAAGCGGTAATAACCGCCTTCCTGTCCCATGTAGCCGATGGAATAGATGTGGATCAGCATCCCCACCCCGGTCACAAACAGCAGCCAGATCGCCGCCAGGGGATCGAGCAGGAAGCCGATCTGCCCCTTGAACTCCGCCGGGTAGCCGTCGCGCGTGGTGTAGGTAAGGTGGCCGGTGTCGCTGCCCAGCCAGGTGTAGAGAACAGTCTCCGCAGGCTGGCCGGTGGAGTGGGTCTGAACGTATTGCCAAACGGCCACGCAGGAAAACAGAAACCCGATCACCACCGCGCCCACGCAGACCGCGCTCACCGTGCTCTTCTGGAATTTGCGACCGAAGAAAAACATGAGGGTCGCGCCCAGCGCCGGGAACAGCGGAATCAGCCAGACGTGATCAAGAAAGAACATGGTTCGTCCGTCGCCAGCTGGGCCTCAGCTTTCGGCCGTCAGCATTCAACCCAGGAATCAACCGCTGATGGTTCCTCGTTCGCGCTCCGCCCTACGCGGCATTTTTGGCCCCGATGTTGCACCTTCATCCGCAACGGAAATCTGCCAAATGCCAGGACCAAGGCCAGCGTTTCTACCACTTCAGCAAGTCCACCTCGTCCACGTTGATCGTCTCCTTGTTGCGGAAGAAGGCGATCAGAATGCCCAAACCGACGGCCGCTTCCGCGGCCGCGTCGGTGATGACGAAGATGGCGAAGACCTGGCCGTGCAGTCCCCAGATTCGGGAAAAGGCCACCAGGTTCAGGTTTACCGCGTTCAGAATCAGCTCGATCGACATCAACACGATCACGACGTTCCGGCGGGTCAATACGCCGATCACGCCCAGCACAAATAGCGCCGCCGCCACGACCAGGTAGTGCAATGTAGTGATCGGAAGCATAAATACAGCTCTCAGTTTCGAATTAAAACATTCGGCCGTTAGCCCCTAGCTCACGGCTATCCATCCGGGTGGCCAAATGCAAGTGCCAATGGCCAACCCAGCTTTCAAATCCTCTTCTTCGCCATCACCACAGCTCCGATCATCGCCACCAGCAGCAACAAGGATGCGATCTCGAAGGGGAACATGTAGTTGCGGTAAAGCATCTCCCCCACCCGCTGGGTGTTCTCGGTCTCCGGAAGGGGCACGACGGGCTGTACGAACATGGCGCTGCCCTTGGCGTAGATCCTCACCAACAGCACGCCCAGGGCGACCGCGGCCAGGATACCCACCAGCCACAGCTTGTTGAATGGTTTGTCCTTTTGCGTGCGCTCGATATTGACGAGCATGATCACAAACAGGAAGAGAACCATAATGCCGCCTACGTACAGAATGATCTGCACCCCGGCGACGAAGGGTGCATACAGCATCAGGTAGAGGCCCGCCTGTCCGAGCAGGGTCAGGATCAGGGCCAGGGCAGAATGCACCGGGTTCTTCCGGGTGATCACGAGGACTCCGCCGAGGATCATCAACCCCGAGAGCATGTAGAAAAAGAAGGGCGTCGCCACCGGGTTCATGGTTGCAGCACCCCCACCACCGCAGTCAGCGTCAGAACTCCGATTCCCAACGGCAGCAGCACCTTCCACCCCACCTTCATGAGTTGGTCGAAACGGTAGCGAGGGAAGGTTCCGCGATACCAGATGTAGAGATACAAGAAGCCGGCGATTTTCGCGACGAACCAGTAAACGTCCTGGACGCTCCTGCGCACGCCGGGCACCGACAGAATTAGGGCGATGAGAAGAAAGACCCCTCCCAAGGCTCCCAGCCCCAGAGTCTGCACCCGGAAGTACGGGTGCTTCGGCATGCGCCGGGTGCTGTAGAACGTGAGCCCGGCCAGGAAGAAGAACGTCAGCGCCGGGAAGAAGGAGAACGCCAGGTCCCAGCTAGGACCGCTGAGCCAATGAGGAAAGGGCCGCATCCATCCGCCCAGCCAGAGGGTAACCGCAATCGACGAGACCGCGATCATGGCGGCGTATTCGCCCAGCATGAACAGCGACCAGCGCAGCCCGCTGTACTCGGTGTGGAAGCCAGCCGTCAGTTCCGACTCCGCCTCGGGCAGGTCGAAGGGCGCACGGTTGGTCTCGGCGACCATGGCCACGGCAAAAATGAAGAAGGAAATCAAGCCCAGGGGGAAGAACTTGAAGAGGAACCAGATCTGCTGTGCCTGCTGGGCCCGTACGATGCCGATCATGCTCAACGTGCCTGTGCCGGTTGGGTTCAGGCTGGTCATCAGCACCACCGAGACAACCGCCAGGCCCATGGCCACCTCGTACGACACCATCTGCGCACTCGACCGCAAAGCGCCGATCAGCGGGTAGTGCGAATTCGAGGCCCAGCCCGCCATCACGATTCCCAGCACCGCCAGCGACGACACACCCAGCATGAACAGGATGCCGATATTCATGTCCGTGATGGCGTGCGTGGGGCCGAAGGGGATGACGCAGTAGACGCTGAACACCGCCAACAGGATGATCAGCGGCGCCATCCAGAACACGAAGACATCCGCGCCCTGGGGGATAATGTCTTCCTTCAGAATCAGCTTGAGCGCATCGGCGATGGGCTGCAGCAGGCCGTGCGGTCCTACACGCATCGGGCCTAGCCGCACCTGCATGTGAGCCAGCACCTTGCGCTCCAGCCAGTTCATGCAAACCACGATCAGCGACACACCGGCAAACACGATCAGGATGTAGACCAGGGCCCAGAAAAGGTTCCCGGCTTGCCCCGGCGTCTGCTGCACGGACGGGTCGAGGTAGGAGCGGATGTAATCGAGCATCAGCGGTCCACCTCGCCCAAAACAATGTCCAGCGTGCCGATTACGGCGATGACATCGGCGACCAGTTGCCCGCGGCACATTAAATCCAGCGCCTGCAGGTTGACGAATGAAGGCGGCCGCACGCGCACCCGGTAGGGCTGGGTTGATCCGTCGCTGACAATGAAGTATCCCAGTTCGCCCTTGGGAGCTTCGATGGAGTGGTAGATCTCTCCCACCGGCGGCTTGAGCACTTTGGGCACCTTGGCCATGATGGGCCCTTCGGGAATTCCCTCCACCGCCTGCCGGATGATGCGCATCGACTGCCGCATTTCGGCCATGCGCACCAGGTACCGGTCGTAGGTGTCGCCGTTCTGGCCGGTAGGAATCTCGAAGTCAAATTCCTTGTAGGCGGCGTAAGGCTGGGCCTTGCGCAGGTCCCACTTGACGCCGCTGGCCCGCAACACCGGGCCGGTCACGCCCAGGGCGATCGAATCCTTGGCGGAGATCACACCCACCTTGGTGGTGCGCTCGACCCAGATGCGGTTGGTGGTGAGCAACTCCTCGTACTCGTCGATTTTGGGCGCCACGAAATCCAGGAATTTCTTCACATCCTTCTCAAATCCCGGATAGGTTTCGTACTGACAGCCGCCGATGCGAAAGGCATGCGTGGTCAGACGGGCGCCGCAATACCTCTCGAAGATTTTTAGGATCTCTTCTCGGTCACGGAAGGTGTAAAACAGCGGCGTCATGGCGCCGATATCCAAGGCGTGCGTGCCGAGCCAGAGCTGGTGGCTGGCGATGCGGTTCAATTCTGTGAGGATCACGCGGATATAGTTAGCGCGCGGTGGAGCTTGGACGTTGAGCAGCTTCTCCACCGCCTCGCAGTAGCCCAGGCCATTCGAAACCGCCGCCACGTAGTCCATGCGGTCCACGTAGGGATTGAACATGGTGTAGGTGCGGTTTTCGGCGATTTTCTCCACCCCGCGGTGCAGGTAGCCGATCACGCATTCCAGGCCCAAGACTTTTTCCCCGTCCAGCTTCAGGATGACGCGCAACACGCCGTGGGTGGCCGGGTGCTGGGGACCCATGTTGAGGATGAGTTCGTTGGCGTCGAGAAAAGTCCGTTCTTTCTCGTCGAGATCCAAGGGAAAGACCGGACTGGTGGGGTCGCTCATTGGCCGCTTTCAATTCCCAAGTTGATCTGAACCCACTCCTGATCCTGCTGAATAATGCCGTAGTCCTTGCGCAGCGGATGTCCCTTCCACCCCTCGGGCAGCAGAATACGTCTCAGGTCGGGATGTCCGGAAAACTGGATGCCGAACATGTCGAACACCTCACGCTCCAGCCAGTTCGCGGACGGCCATATCGGGACGGCGGTCGGAATGGACTCTGCTTCAGCGATCTGCGTCTTGACCCGCACCCGCTCCTTGCGGGGATGGGAGTAGAGAATCCATAGGACATCGAATTGGCGTTCGCGCTTGGGATAGTGCACGGCGGTGATGTCGACGCAATAATTGAACTGCTCCTGGTCGCGCAGAATCTCGAGGATCTCGGGAATCAGCGACCGGTCGACTTCAAGATAGTTCTGGCCGAGGTAAGTTAGCGCCTGCACGCCTGAACCAAACTGGCGTTTCAGGGAAGCAACTAGAGGAGAATCCCAAGGCTGTGGGGTGGGGCCCGCAGGCTTGGCCGGAGCCGCCGGTTTCGCGGGAGGAGCGGCCGCGGCGACGGGTTTTTCCGTCGGGGATTTCGCCGCCGCCTTGTCCCCGCCTTCCGGCGGGGAGGATGAAGGCAATCTGGTTTCCTCAGGCATAGGGAACCTTATTCAGCCAAAATTCAGGAAACAGGTTTTCATAACAGCTAGCGCAAACCCTGTCAACGAAACACCCCCCACAGGCGCGGCGGGCATTCCCCCGAGCGCAGGCGACGTACCGCAGTACGAGATCAGACCCACTCCAAGGCGCCCTTCCGCCAGATCCAGATGTAGCCCACAACCAGGATGCCAAGAAAGATCAGCATCTCCAGCAATCCGAACCAGCCCAGCGCTTTGAACTTGACCGCCCAGGGAAACAGAAAGATGGTCTCCACGTCGAAGACCACAAACAGGATGGCCACGATGTAATAACGAACCGTGTACCGGCCGCGGGCGCGATCCACCGGGTCGATACCGCACTCGTAAGGCAGGAGCTTCGTGCGATGAGGGTTCTCCGGACGTACCAGCTTGGTCAGCAGCAGCGTGATGGGAATCAGCACTCCAACCACGGCTACAAAGATGAAGACCGGTACGTAATTCTGGGGCATCGTCCTCCCGGCTGCTGGGGCAAGTCGTGAACGCTCATAGTAGCGCCGAAGGGGAAAGCCTTCAAGGACCAAGCCTACCCCGTGCCGTATCTGGGGCAGCGTATTCGGTCGGGGAACCAGGGCGATGCGAAGGTCGAGCCGATGCAACCGTTTCCACCACTCTGCCTTGTTTATAATCGCTTCTTTCTCCTAGTGTGCGACGATCACCCCGGAACTGCCACACCGGCAAAGGATCCCTTGGCCCTCGACGACAACATCTACCAACTGCGGCGGGACAAGCTGCAACAGATTGAAGCTCTCGGCCAGGAGGCTTATCCCCGCCGCTACGAATCTACGCATACCATCCCGCAGGTCCTGTCCGATTACGCGGCAAAGACCGGGGAAGAACTCGAGAATCCTCGGGTCAACCTCCGCGTCGCCGGCCGCATCATGGCCATCCGGCTGATGGGTAAAGCCGCATTTGCTCACCTGCAACAGGGTGGCCAGCGTCTGCAGATCTACGTCAAGAAGGACGCCGTGGGCGAGCAAGGCTTTGAACTGTTCAAACTGCTCGACCTCGGCGACCACATCGGGGTGAGCGGGTACTTGTTCCGCACCCGCACTGGTGAGCTTACGGTTCATGTGGCGGAGATCACGTTCCTCGCCAAAGACCTTTTGCCCTTGCCGGAAAAATGGCACGGGCTGACCGATGTAGAGCTGCGTTACCGGCAACGCTATGTGGACCTGGTCGTAAATCCCGAGGTGCGGGAAGTCTTCCTGAAGCGCAGCAAGCTGGTGCAGTCGATGCGCCGTTTCATGGACGCGCACGGGTTCGTGGAGGTCGAAACGCCAATGATGCAGCCCCTCGCTGGCGGGGCCGTGGCGAGGCCTTTCAAGACGCATCACAACGCGCTGGACACCGACTTGTATCTGCGCATTGCTCCGGAACTTTACCTCAAGCGGCTGACCGTGGGGGGATTCGACCGCGTCTATGAAATCAATCGCAACTTCCGCAATGAAGGCTTAGGCTGGCGATGGAATCCCGAATTCACCATGCTTGAGTTCTACCAGGCCTACGCTGACTACCGGGTCGTGATGGACCTGACCCAGGAACTGATCATCCAAGCCGCCCAGGATGTGACGGGAGGGACGAGAACCAACTGGGGCGAAGCTGATGTTGATTGGTCCAGCTCGAACTGGCGCCGCATGACCATGCGCCAGGCCATCCTTCAGTTTTGGCCGGAGACAATCGAGCCCAAGCCGCAAATGACGGACTTTGCCACGCGCGATTCGATCCAGTCCCTGGTGGAGCGCTTCAACCGCGCCCACGCGCACATCGCGTACGATCCCAGCGAGCCGCCTGGCAAGACCATCGCCAACTTGTTCGAGGCGGTGGCGGAAGAACACCTGCTCCAGCCGACCATCATTTACGAGTTTCCCACCGCTGTCTCTCCGCTCTCCAAGCAAAAAGCGGACGAGCCCGACTGGACCGAGCGCTGGGAGATCTTCGCAGGCAAGATGGAGATCGCTAACGGCTTCAGTGAGCTGAATGATCCGGAAGACCAGCGTCGCCGCTTCGAAGCCCAGCTGAAGGAGCGCGAGCGGGGCGACGAAGAAGCGCACCAGATGGATGAGGACTACATCCGTGCACTTGCTTTCGGGATGCCCCCGGCAGGCGGGGTGGGTGTCGGCGTGGACCGCCTGGCCATGCTGCTCACCGACTCGCACACCATCCGCGACGTGATTCTGTTTCCTTTGCTGCGCCCGGAGTCGAACCCGAAGCCGGAAGACAAAAGAGAAGAGTAGCCTGCCGGCGGCTGCCAATGTCAGGGGCGGCCCCGATTCTTTCCCTGTAGCGAGGCTCGTTCCGTTCGGAGCAACGCCAAGTCTTTTGTCGTGCCCGTCCACCCCCATTCAGCTGAGGAAAGTTATCCGATGGCGTATGACATCAAATTTTTTATCAATAAGTTAGGCTAATAATCGCAGGTTTAACTTGTACCTTGGCGGATGCGGCGAGTCAGGCACTCAGGTCGAACTTCCTTGGGGCAGCACTGGTTAGTGGGCGAAAGCGCCATTGGCGGAGATGCGTAGGACCTGTATGGTGATGTTGTCCGGGCCTCCACGCTCGCGCGCTAGCTGTACCAGGGCTGAGCAGGCGGCTGGCGCGTTGTTTGAAGTCACCGCGTTGACCAACTCCTGCTCCTGGACCAGGCTCCACAGACCGTCGGTGCAAAGCACGAGAGTATCGCCCGGTTCGAGAGAAACCGGGGTGCTGGGCGTGTCGGTTACGACTTCGGTTCCCGCGCCGAGGGCCGCGGTCAGAATGTGGCGCTGGGGATGGTGGTTGGCTTCTTCGGAATCAATAATGCCGGATTCCACCAGCCTTCCCACGTAGGAGTGGTCGCGGGTGAGGCGAGTAATGCTGGTTCCGCGCACAAGATAAAGTCGGCTGTCCCCCACATGAGCAAAATAGAGGTGGTATCCATTCAGGGCGAGCGCAGTGCAGGTAGTGCCCATGCCTTCCAGTTCGGGATGCTCCTCGGCGTAGCGACGGATTCGGTTGTGGGCAGCCTCAAATCCCTGCAAGAGGGCGTCTTGGGGGTTATCGACGGAAACCCGGCCATAGACGTCGCGGATGGTTTCGACGGCTAGACGACTGGCCTCCTGCCCCCCCTCGTAGCCGCCCATGCCATCGGCGATTACCGCCAGCCTCCCCTTGCGCAGAAAATCTTCTTCGGCCTGCGGCTCCCAGTAGGCTAGTGAGTCTTCGTTGTTCTCTCGTTGGCAGCCAACATCGGTCAGGCTGGCTGCCTCCACTCCGGGACGGATCTCCATCACACCTCGCCCGTGATCAGTTGTGTGCTTCGGGAAGCCCAGGCAGAGCGAACCGCATTGTACCAGCGACCTTCCTGTTGGGCTGAGCTTACAAGAAGTGCGACATTCTGAAAAGCTGGTACTTGGGCGGCTCCTCTGCGCTGGTACCGGGATTGGGCCTGCGGGAGATTATAAACCGGAGCTGGAGGTTGTGCTGGCGAGACGGGACAAGAAGCCAGGGCGAGAGTCTTACAAGGCGGTCAGTTCCCACGCCAAGCTTCCTCTCCCCGGTCAGTGTCGTCCTCTACCTGGCTTTACCGATCCCGGTTCTCATCATCGCAGCTTGCCGATCAGGTGGCCGGTTCGCGGCACCTAGCCATGTCGCTCTTCCCTTTCCGGCGGAGGACCTCTGGCTCCCACCTTTCCGCTTTGTGTTCCCCTTGGTACTCATGATCTGCCTGTGATGAAGGAACTTGAAAGGGGGATGGAGTCGGAAGTGCTACTCAATCGGGAATCCGACGTAGTTCTCGGCCAGTGACTGTGCTGCCGCCCGCGACGTTGCCACGTACTCCAGCTCGGCTAACTGGCGTCGTTCGTCGAAAGGGTTGCCTTCGTGGCGGTGAAGCATAGAAGTCATCCACCACGAGAAGCGTTGGGCCCGCCACACTCTGCGTTCGCAGGTATGGGAGTAGCGCTGGAGCGCCTCCGTGCTGTGAGAGCGGTAGAACTCCGCCAGAGCACGTGACAGAACATAGACGTCGGCCACTGCCAGGTTCATGCCCTTGGCGCCGGTGGGAGGAACGATGTGTGCTGCGTCGCCGGCCAGGAAGAGCGTGCCGTATTGCATGGGCTCAGCCACGAACCCCCGCATGTCGGTCACCCCCTTTTGCAGGATGCGACCTTCTGTGAGCTTCCAGTTCGTCCCCCCGGCCAGCCGGATGTGGAGTTCCTCCCAGATCCTTGCATCCGGCCATTTCTCGAGGTCCTCGTCGGGAGCGCACTGCAAGTAAAGCCGGGTGAGGCTGGGAGAGCGCATGCTGTGCAGGGCAAACCCACGGGCGTGATGGGAGTAGATCAACTCCTCGGAAGACGGAGGTGCATCTGCCAGGATGCCCAACCAGGCAAAAGGATAGGTGCGCTCATAAATGGTCAGAGCGCCTGGGGGGAGACTCGGACGACATACTCCGTGGAAGCCGTCGCAGCCTGCGATAAAGTCACATTCGATTTCATGCTGGACCCCGTCTTTGTGGAAGCAGAGGCGGGGCCGGCTGGTGTCGAAATCGTGGACACTCACGGCTTCGACCTCGAACCGGATCTCTCCTCCTGTCGCCAGACGTGCCCGGATGAGGTCTTTTACCACTTCGTGCTGACCATAAACGGTGATGAAGTGACCCGTGAGATCCTGGAAGTCGATGCGGTGGCTGCGCCCGGCAAAGCGCAGTTCAATGCCCTGGTGGACCAGGCCCTCCCGGTGCATGCGCTCACCCACGCCTAATCCGGTCAGCAATTCCACCGTGCCATGCTCCAGGACTCCAGCCCGAATTCGCTCTTCGCAGTAAGGCCGGCTGTGTTTTTCGAGCACCAGCGAGTCGATGCCCTCCAGCTGCAAGAGGCGGGCCAGCACCAATCCGGCCGGCCCCGCCCCGACGATTCCAACTTGTGTCCGGATCTTCGTCACGGTTGGGTATGGTTTTCCCTCTACCGGCGCACTCGCTTGCCTGGTTTGGTGAAGCGGCGAATCACTTCCGCGGGCACGGGTCTCCCCTCGATCTTCCCAGTCTTATGCGGCGCGGCCGCCGCCCACACTCGCGTCTCATGGCACTCGACCGCCAATGTCTTGCCCTGGAACAGAAGGTGATGCACATCGAAACTGCTGCGCCGCCACTCGGTGATCGAAGACTCCACCAGGACCTCGTCGCCGTAGCGGGAAGGAGCGAAGAAGCGCGCGCGCGTGTCCACCATGGGAATTCCCACGATTCCGTAGGTCTTGATCATGGTGTGCTTGCGGAGCCCTGCCGCCCTAAACAGGGCCGCGGTACAGTTGTCGAAGTAAGCGAAGTAGCGGGGATAGTAAACGATGCCCGCAGGATCACAGTCCCCCCATTCGATGTGAATTTTTCGGCGGTTGGTCAGCATTTTGGAATGGGGGCGTCTACCTTCCTTCCCGCTCCGCCAGTGCCTCTTCGGCCGCGTGGAAGGCCGCATTCGCGGCGGGCAAGCCGCAGTAGATCGCGGTCTGCAAGAGGACTTCCTTGATTTCATCGCGCGTGACCCCGTTACGCAGGGCAGCCCGCACGTGCATGCGAAACTCGTCGGCACGATTGAGCGCAACCATCATGGCCAGCGTGATGAGGCTACGCGTGTGACGTGAAAGGCCCGGCCGGCTCCAGATATCCCCCCACGCATAGCGGGTGATGAAGTCCTGGAAGTCGCGATTCAGGTCGTTGAGCTGCTCGAGAGAGCGGTCCACATGCGCGTCCCCCAGCACCGCCCGACGAACCTTCATGCCAGCTTCGTAGCGTTCCCGATCGTCCATGAAGACTCTCCATCAAGCCGTCAAAAAGCGTGAAACTCCTATCGTAAACGCTTCCTCGGCTTCGATGTTGGACAGATGCGCCGCTGCCAACTCCAGGTACTGCGCCCCGGGAATATGTTCGGCCATCCGGCGCCCCTGCGCCGCTGTGGTTGCCGGGTCCTGCGCGCCGGCAATGACTAAAGTGGGTACGGGCAGGGCAGCCATTGTGGGCCACAGGTCCGCGTCGCGAACGGCGGCGCAGCAAGCGCAGTAGCCATCGGGCGGCGTAGCCAACAACATCTGTCGCGTCCACTCGACAGCGGCGGGTGAACTGGTGCGGAACCGGGGCGTATACCAGCGTTCAAGAATGGCCTCCGCGACTCCACCCATTCCTTGCTGGCGCACCGATTCAATCCGCTGATTCCAGGATTCGGCGGTGCCGATCTGGGGAGCGGTGTTGGAGAGCACCAGCTTGTGCAGGCGGTGCGGAACCCTGGCGGCGAGAAACATTCCGATCATTCCGCCCAGGGAAAGGCCGCAGAAGGAGGCACGATGAACGCCAAGCCGATCGAGCATAGCCACAACATCGCCCGCCAGTTGCCCGATCGAGTACGGGCCGGGCGTGACCGAGGATTGACCGTGGCCCCGCGTATCGTAACGCAGAACCCGGAAATTCTCCTGAAGAGTCGAGACCTGCGGTTCCCACATCTGCAGGTTTGTGCCCAGTGAATTTGAGAATACCAGTGCTGGAGCAGAGTCCGGGCCCACCAGTTCGTAGCGGATCTGCGCGTCTTCCAGGTCCAGCCAGGCCACTCCGCTTAGTCTCCTTTTTCGGAATCGCCGGCATGCTTCGCGGCGAGCACTCGATCGACAAATTGTCCGGCCATACCGACATAAAGCAGCGGATCGAAGAAATTTCCTATCTCTCCCGCGGAAAGATGGGCCGTAACCCTGGCATCGCTGCCGAGGACATCCGCCAGATATTTTCTCTCGGCAATCGCCTTGCGCGATGCTTCCTCAACCAGCGCGTGGGCGGCGCTGCGTCCCAGGGACTTGCCCAGAGCAACGGTCACCGCTTCTGCAAAGATCAGCCCCCGGGTCTCGTCAAGGTTGTGGCGCATACGCGGTGCATCAATTTCCAGACCGGCCACGACCTCGACCATCTTTTGCAGCGCGCCGGCCGTCAAGCGAACGATTTCGGGTGCGGTCTCCCACTCCGCCTGCCAGCCACCCAGACCGCGCTCGTGCTCCTGAACCGTCGCGCTCAGCAACACGCTGGTGAGCGCGGGCACTCGCTCGGCCGCAGCCAGCACCACGGCAGAGATCACGGGATTGCGCTTGTGCGGCATGGAGGACGACCCACCACGCCCCGGCGCCCCGGGCTCAAAGAGCTCGCTGACCTCGGTTTGCATCCCGAGAGAGAGGTCCCGAGCCACCTTCCCCAGAGTACCGACCAGGAGGGCTAGGACGGTCGCGACCTCAGCAAGACGATCCCGATGAGCGTGCCAGGGAATCGCCGGGAGTTGCAGCCGCAGATCCTCCGCCAAGGCTTCGGCTACCTTGAGTCCCTCGCCTCCCAGGCTGGCCAGCGTTCCGGCCGCGCCGCCAAATTGCAGTACGAGGTCGCGCCCTTGCGCTTGCTGAAGCCGGACCCGATGGCGCAGCAGGGCGTCGAGCCAGCCCGCGACTTTCAGCCCAAAGACCGTGGGCACGGCATGCTGCATCCAGGTGCGGGCGACCAAAGGTGTCGAACGGTGCTGTTCGGCGAGAGCCGAGAGAAGATCGCAGAGGCGGTTAAGATCAGCCGAGATGACCGCGCAAGCATCGCGGAGTTGGAGCACGAAGCCGGTATCGATTGCGTCCTGGCTGGTGGCGCCCCAGTGCACGTAACCCGACGCTTCCGCATGGTGCTGCGCCACCAGCCAGGTGAGTTGCTTCACCATGGGGATGGCGAGATTGCCGGCCAGCGAAGCGGACTGGGCCAGGGCCCCGAGATCGAAGAGACCAGCTTGGCATTGGGCCACTATGGGAGCCACCACCGATCCCGGGATCACACCGGCGCGGGCCTCGGCACGAGCCAGCGCAGCTTCGAAATCCAGCATGCGCTGCAAGCGGGAGGGGTCGGCGAAGATCTTGTCGATCGCCTCCGAGCCGAAGAGTGGATCAAGCAAGCTCATACTGTCCTGATGGGGTGCCGCCCGTGCTCACGACAACCTTCGAGATGCCAACATCTACCGCCCTCCCGCACTCCGGGACAAGGTTAGCTCATTCACGGCGCGGAAGGCCTGGTCAATCGCCGCATCGGTGTATGCACTGCCGGCGGCATCGGAGTTGGCGATAGCGATCCGCCCGAAGGGCCTGCGGCCCACCACCCACGGCTTCTCGTCTTCCGCCCAGTCCGGATCGAATAACGGGTTGTAGCCATAGGCGTACCCATGGGCCCAGCGGTTTACCGTGATGCCCTCGATGTCGCGAGCCGGGTCGAAACCTGCGGAGCCCAGCATTCGACCGAGCTGGTCACGGATGTTGCGTTCGAACGTGGAGAACGGCGTTCGCAATAACTCGGCACGACCGGCGCGATACTGCTCCCGCTGGGGCAACCCCGGCCTGCAGGGTGTGCGGAGCATAAACAGGACCATGGGTTCTTCGGGGTTGCTGGGAAACTTGTACTGGCCGAGGCTCACGGGAAAATCGAGGGCTGCGTAAGTATGGTAACTGCCCGGGGCTTCGATTTGATGTATCCCGAGTTTATGGAAGGACGTCCAGTTGCGAATCGCAACGTGAGTGTAGATCAATGGCGCCTTGACGAGATAAGACAGGGCTTCTTTTTGTCTGGCCGGCAAGTCAGGACACAAGTACGGAATCATGCTGTTGTAGCAAGCCAACACACAGTTCTTACCCCGGACACTCCAGAGCTGCTTCCCGCGAACGTAGTTAACTTCCACTTCGGCGGAGGAATCCGCGCCCAGGTTGCGCGCCCGGACCGCGGTGCTGTTCAACCGGATCCGGACCGCGGAGCCTTCCTGGTCCAGTCGGCTGTAATCGACGCGCGCCGTCACAATGTCGTCCATGCTGTGGCCAGGGATAGCGCCCGGGACCAACTGTCTCACCAGCAGGCGCGCGATCGAGGCGTTCCCATCCGGAAAGTGAAAAATGTATGGCTCCTCCCGGCCAGGCCGTTCCCCCAGGTTCATCCCCTGAAAACCGGCGTAGGTATAGCCTCCGTAGTCGTCGCTTTGTTCGTAGCAATACAAGGCGGGTACGGCATCGATGCCGACCGCAAACAGATCGTTGGTGTAACTCTGGAAGAACCGCAACGCGTCGGGGTGGACTTTGCAGTCCTTGGTCAGGAAGTCGGCATAGCTGGTCTTGGCCAGGCGGGCGCGCTTCTGTTCGGGCGTGAGATCGGGCAGATAGTCGACCTTCTCGGTATAGACACGGGCGAGGTCCCGGCGGACGACCTCACTCAGTGGAGCCTTGGCCAGAAACTCTGGCCACGGAGTAGATCCGAGACCCGGCACCAGGCGATCCTCGCCAAACGTCTCGCGGTCGAAAAAGGCGGCGGTGGAGAGCTTTTGGGAGGAGTAGAGCTTCTGGTTGTAGGCTGTGTAGAAGCGGTTGGTCTCTACGCCCAGGTCGGTCAGGACCCCGTGCGCTGCCCCGCTGTAGCGGCCGGGGCTCTCGATCGACTGGGTGCCTCCGTAACTGAGCAACATGCGCCCGGCAGCCTGAAACTCGTTGCGTTTGGCATGGCCACCGAAGTCATCGTGGTTGTCCAGGACGAGGATACGAGCTTTTTCTCCGGCATGCTTGCGGTAGAACCATGCGCTCGCCAGTCCGCTGATCCCGCCACCCACGACCACCAGGTCGTAGCTCTCGCCGGTCTTGGTGGGAGGACCATCCTCGTTCCAGGGCTCTCCGTCTCTTAGGCGATGGGCATAGGTGAAAGTTCCATCGTGGTTGCCTCGCATACCCAAGCGCGCCGGCGGATAGTAGCCAGGATCTTTTTCCGGAGCAAACTCCTCCGGCGCCAGCATGGCCAGCAGTGGCTGCGCCGCGAGAATCCCGCCCGCTCCAATCGCCATCCCGTTCAGAAAATCCCGACGGGAAATTGGGCGCTCCATGCCCAACTCTCGAGCGCCCCTTCTGGTACTCTTCTTGAGACTCATAAGTCCTGAATGTGGAAGGCGATTATAGCGCGGCGGAATCGGAAAATTACCCGGTAATGGAACCGTACAGCCACCTGCGGTTCACGATTGGTCGCCGGGACGCGGGACAGAACCATGCGAGAGTTTCGAACTGCAGCTGCCATTGTGCTTTTGCTGATCTCAACCTTCGGCTTCGCGCAAAAAGTGAGCGTGGAGTATGACAAAACGGCTGACTTTTCTCAGTACAAGTCCTATGCCTGGGTCAAAGGACAGGACGCGCAACGCCCGGGTGTGCATTTGGCCATTGTGGGCGCGGTCGAGTACGCACTCGAGCAACAGGGGCTGAGCAAAACCGAGGAAGACAAGGCGGACCTGCTGATTCGTTATTTTGCCAAACCTGACATGGAATTTAACGTGGGTGCATCCGATCCCACGTATTCCGCCAGCGGTGGCATTCCCTTGCCGGGGGGCACACCCTGGACATCGGGCGTGGGACCCGCCCCGAGCTCGGCATCGCGCAAAGGAACCTTGGTCGTCGAAATGTTTGACCGCGCGCACCACCGACAGGTCTGGCGTTCGACGGGCAGCGGTACCCTGAAATCAAACAAAGATACGCTGGACAAGATTGATTCGGCGGTGCAGAAGATGTTCGCCAAATTTCCCAAGCGCGAGGTTCCAGCCGGGTGAGCCGCCGGCAGACGCCGACCTGGTGCCGGTTTTCACCGGCCGAGAGCTGGGACGCCTGGAGTCTACCCGCCGAAAAGCACGCCTTGGCCGGCTGATGGCATCTCATGTGATGGTGAGGAAGCAAACCACCCTCGAATGCCCACCCCATAGGAGCCCACATGAAAGGCAAAGTCGCAATGGTCACCGGAGCCAACGGCGGCCTGGGATCTCACGTCACCCAGGCTCTTCTGGATGCTGGGGCAACGGTGATTGGCGTGTCGCAGAAGATTCAGCCATCGGAATTCCATGGCCCGCTCTTCACGGCAATTCCCGGCGACATCGCTACGCCGGCAGGCGCGAAGAAAGTTGCCGACACCGCTGTCACCCGTTTCGGTCGACTTGACATCGTGGTTCACACCGTCGGTGGCTTCGCCGGTGGCCAGCCAGTTGCTGAAACCGACGATGCCACCTTCCAGCGCATGCTGCAACTCAATCTGAACAGCGCCTTTTTTCTTTTGCGCGCCGTGATTCCGACCCTGCGGCACACCGGCGACGGGCGCATCATCGCCATTGGCAGTCGGGCCGCCCTGGAACCTGGCGCGGGAGTGGGCGCCTATAGCTGTTCGAAAGCGGCCCTGGTCGCACTGATCCGGTCGATCGCCTTGGAAAATCAGGATGCGGGACTCACGGCCAACGTCATCTTACCGGGCACCATCGACACTCCCGCAAATCGCAGGGCCATGCCCAACGCCGATCTTAGGCAATGGGTTCAGCCCCAGCGCATCGCAAGCCTGATCGTATGGCTTGCCAGCGAGTCGGGAAGAGACGTCAATGGCGCGGCGATTCCGGTCTACGGCAGCGCGCTCTGAGCCCCCCCCGGCTGTGGCCTTCCCGTGGCGTCACGGCACGGTTCAGACTTTGGCTACCCGAAGCCGCCGTAGAGCCCGCCTGCCTTGCTCAGAATTTAGTCCGCGGCGGTTACGGTGGGGGTAGACGTGGCCGGCGGTGGAACCTCGCCGCTTTGCTGCAGCAACTTGGTGATCAGGCCAGTCCAGCCCGTTTGGTGGCTGGCGCCTGCTCCAGCGCCGGAATCTCCATGGAAGTACTCGTAGAAGAGCACCAAGTCGCGGAAGTGCGGATCGCTTTGAAACTTTTCTAGATTCCCATAAACCGGCCGGCGGCCACTCCCGTCCCGCAGGAAGATGCTGGTCAGCCGGCGCGAAAGCTCGCCGGCGACCTCCCAGAGCGTCAACTGTCTGCCCGAACCGGTGGGAAACTCCACCTTGAAGTCGCTACCGAGGTAGTAATGAAACTTCTGTAGCGACTCGATCAGCAGAAAGTTCACGGGCAACCAGACCGGACCCCGCCAGTTGGAGTTCCCGCCAAACACTCCCGTTGTCGACTCCCCCGGTTCGTAGTCGACGCGGTGCACCAGACCGTTCACCGCCAATATATAGGGATGGTCCCGATGGTAGCGCGATAGAGCCCGAATGCCGTAGGGGGAAAGGAACTCATTCTCATTCAGCATGTAGCCCAGGATCCTGCGCAACTGCTCCTGGTTCACGACCGACAGCAGGCGTCGCTGCCCCATTCCATGCGTGCGCATGCAGGCCACGTTTTCCGTCAGGTCCGGACGGTTGTCAATGAACCATTCCAGCCGTCGCTTGAAATCGGAAAGACGGTCGAGCATCGCCGGCTCCAGCGTTTCCACGGCAAACAGCGGAATCAGTCCCACCATGGAGCGGATTGTCATGGGGAACTTCCTGCCGTCGGGGAGGCGCAACAAATCGTAGAAGAAGCCGTCCGCTTGGTTCCACAGACTCATGCCATCCTGGCCGCGATGACTCATCGCATGAGCGATATAAATGAAGTGCTCCCAGAACTTGCTGGCCACGTCCTCATAATTGGGATCCTCCTTGGCCAGCTCCAGAGCGATCGCCAGCAGGTTTATCGTGTACATGGCCATCCAGCTGGTCCCATCCGATTGCTCGAGGTAGCCCCCCGTGGGCAGCGGCGCGCTGCGATCGAAGACGCCGATATTATCGAAGCCCAGAAAGCCCCCCTGGAAGATATTCATCCCCTCAGCGTCTTTGCGGTTCACCCACCAGGTGAAGTTCAGCATCAGCTTATGGAAAACTCGCTCCAGAAAACCGCGGTCTCCCCGACCTTTGCGCTTCTTATCGATCTTGTAGACACGCCACGCGGCCCAGGCGTGGACCGGGGGATTCACATTGCTCAACGCCCATTCGTATGCCGGGAGCTGGCCGTTGGGGTGCATGTACCACTCGCGCAGCAGCAGGATCAGCTGGTCTTTGGCAAAATCCGAATCGATCAACGCCAGCGCCACGCAGTGAAAGGCTAGATCCCAAGCGGCGTACCAGGGGTACTCCCACTTGTCCGGCATTGAGATGACGTCGGCGTTATACAGGTGGGTCCATTGCGAGTTGCGGCCGTTGCGGCGCTGGGGCGGCGGCGGAGGATTACCGGGATCGCCTTCCAGCCATTCCCGAATCACGTAGTGGTAGAACTGCTTGGACCACAACATGCCGGCGAAACCCTGGCGCATGACGTTCTGCGCATCCGGGGATAAATCCTGCGGGATTACCCTCGCGTAGAAGTCGTCGGCTTCCCGGCGGCGCACGGCCAGCGTCGTGTCAAAACCATCGAACGCGGCTTCAGCGCCGAGGTCGGTGTTGGTGAGGCGCAAACGCACTGCCACGGTCTGGTTCGCGGCCAAGCTCAATGGGTAATGAGCGGCCGCCTTTGTGCCCCGTTTCTCAGGGTTAACCGCATTGCTTCTACCTTGAACGATGTAATCGTTGATCCCATCTTTGACATAGGGAGCGCGGTTTTCTGTTCCCCAAAGCCGCTTGGCGTTGGTCTCGTTTTCTGTGAACAGCAGCTCCGGCGAAGCTTCACAGTGCAGCCAGCGTGTTCCGACCCGTGGATCCCTCAGCTCAATGACCGGGAACGGAGCCAGGCGAGCCTGGTGCAGCTCCGGCTTCGACTCGTCTCTTCCCCAGTCCCAGGTATTGCGAAACCAGACCGTTGGCAGCAGCCTAAGATTTGCGGGTTGTGGGCCACGATTGGTCACGGCGATCCCGATCAGGATGTCCTCAATGTCCGCCTTGGCATATTCCATGACGACATCGAAGTACCGGTCGTCAGCAAACACGCCGGTATCTATGAGTTCGAATTCCGGTTGCGTCCGGTCCCTCCGCCGGTTCTCCTCAACCAGTTGGGCATAGGGAAACTCAGCCTGCGGATATTTGTACAGCCACCTCATATAGGAGTGAGTGGGCGTCGAGTCCAGATAGAAGTAATACTCCTTAACATCCTCGCCGTGGTTCCCCTGCTTCCCGGTGAGCCCAAAGAGCCGCTCCTTCAGCATAGGATCACGTTCATTCCACAGGGCGAGACCAAAGCAGATGAGCTGATGGCGATCGGAGATCCCTGCCAGGCCATCTTCATTCCACCGGTAGGCCTGCGAACGGGCGTGATCGTAAGGCAGGTAGTCCCAGGCGTCGCCGTCGGCGCTGTAGTCTTCGCGGACTGTGCCCCAGGCGCGCTCGCTGAGGTAGGGGCCCCAGCGCTTCCAGTGCTTCTTGCGGGCGCGGGATTCCGCCAGGCGAATCTCCTCGGGCGTCATCGCCCAAACTCTCCCACATTTCCCCAAACTGCGCTAGCGGCCCTTGGGTTGCTCCGAGAGGTTCGAAAGACTCGGCTTTGATCTCTCATGGCCATTCTCTCCAGCTTGGATGTTGTCGCCCGGTTAGCCGTCGCTGGTGCCGGCACAGATGCATCCTGGTGCCGGTCATTCGCCGGATCTGGTTCTGGCCCCCCGCAAGCTCCCGGCGGCCAGGCCCGCGAGCGGGAGGCCGGGTTTCAGTGGTATTCTCGCACGGCGTTTCGGCTCTGCCATTGGCCCGGGAGGGCAAGTTCCTCGACTGCACTGCTTCCATCTGGGTATGAAGCCATCTCCCCGACGAAATTGCGAGGAAGGCATGCAAAAGATCACATGCCTGCCCGACATTCCCACCATGGTCTGCTACCTCGACCCGGACGGGAAACCTCTCGACCGCAGGCTGGTTCGCGAACTAGGCTGGCAGCGAATGAACGCGTGGCTCGGGCGCAGGACCTCAGCTTCGAAGGGCTCGGCTCCATTTCGTCGTGGACCTGGCGATTCTCTTTGTGGCCTGAGCGGTTCCGCCATTGGCCCTGCCCGAGGAGGATGGCCATGGTACAAACACAGGGAGGTTGAATGGTCCTCCTGGAGTTGCATTCATGTCCGCAAGAAAACACGCCGGCCCGGCGACTGACCACCCTGCAGTTCCACAGCCTTCCTTCGCCGAGCAAGCGCGCACGCTTATGCACCTGGGCCGCGTGGGCAGTCTCTCGACCCTCTCACGCCAGCAACCGGGTTATCCCTTCGGATCCGTCATGCCCTATGGCCTGGACGGCCGGGGACGCCCTATCCTCCTGATCAGTACGATGGCCATGCACACGCAAAATGTCCGGGCGGACCCGCGCACCAGCCTGCTTGTAACCCCGCCCGCTGTCACCACTGATCCCCTCGGCGCTGCCCGGCTCACCTTAATAGGGAATACGGCCGTGGTACCCTCGCAAGAGAGTGCAGAAGCGCGCGGCTTTTACCTGGCTCGCCACCCCCACAGCCAATACTGGGTCGATTTTGAAGACTTCGCCTTTTACCGCATGGAGGTCGTGGACCTTTACTACGTCGGTGGCTTCGGTGTGATGGGCTGGGTCCCTGCCCCCGAATACGAGCGGGCACAGCCCGACCCTCTGGCCGAGGATGCGGACGAAATCACCCGGCACATGAATGTGGATCACGCAGAGGCGCTGGTTCTGCTCGCACGGGCTTTCGCCGGTATGGATTCCCAGACAGCATCCATGACTGCCGTTGACCGCCTGGGCTTCAATCTGCGCCTGCAGACCAGAGATGGCGCCCGCGGCGCCCGGATTGCGTTCCTGCGAGAAGTAAGGAACGCCGGCGAAACACGAGATGTCCTGGTCGAAATGGTAAAGCAGGCCCGATCCCAGGCGGAGTGAAGAATGCGCAACAGTCCTTGCTGTTTATCCTGATGTTCGCGCGACGAAAGCCCGGCCAGCGACCACACTCTCGTTCAAGGAAGCAGCCTCCGGCGATGCCGCGCCGGTTTTATCCGACAACATCTTGCGAATTTTGCGGCCAAGTTCGCTGGGAGTGAAGGGCTTGCGGATGAGCGACACCCCCGGATTTAACATCTCGGCCCGGACAAACTCACCGCTGTAGCCGGTCATGTAAAGTACCTTCGTTGCAGGGCTGAGCGAGCGGATCTCCTTGGCCAGGGCGGTGCCGTCCATTCCGGGCATGACAACGTCTGTCAGCAGGAGATCAATCGCAGTTTTTCTCTCTCTGACTGTCTGTAAGGCTTCCTGGACGTTGCGCGCGGGTAAGACGGTGCAGCCGAACCCGCGCAAGGCTTCGCAGATCAAATCGCGAAGTGGTTGCGCATCTTCGACCACGAGCACGGTCTCTGCGGAAAACGCTGGACTGGTCGGGGCTTTGCGGAATTCCTGACTCGCCTCGGCTGGCTTCACGGCAGGCAGATAGATCTTGAACGACGAGCCTCGCCCCAACCTGCTTTGCACTTCGATCTTCCCGTCGCTCTGTTTTACGATTCCGTAGACCGTCGCCAAACCTAGGCCAGTGCCTTTACCCATAGCCTTGGTAGTGAAGAACGGCTCGAAGATGTGTCTCTGCGTCTCCTGGTCCATGCCCGTTCCTGTGTCGGTCACCTCGAGCAGGACAAAGCGACCGGGCAGTACGCGTGCTCCGGCGGGACTGGAGTCGTTATCCATTCGCACATTACTCGTCTGGATCCGCAGCTTTCCACCTCTCGGCAAAGCATCGCGCGCGTTGACCACCAAATTTAGGATTACTTGTTCGATTTGGCCGGGATCTGCGCTTACCCGATCGAGATTCGGCTCCAGGATCACTGCGAATTCGATGTTCTCTTTGATCAAGCGCCGGAGCATCTTTTCTGCACCGCTAACGATCTGATTAATATCCAAAATCATCGGTTGGATGATTTGCTGGCGGCTGAACATCAATAGTTGACGGGTGAGAGAAGCGGCGCTGTTCGCCGCCTGTTTAATCTGCTCCAGCTTGCCGCGGTTGAGATCCGATGAGCCAAGACTTTCCAGCACCAGATCGCTGTAGCCCAAAATCACTGCCAGCAGATTGTTGAAATCGTGAGCCACTCCGCCAGCGAGTCGACCTATAGCCTCCATTTTCTGCGATTGCAGTCTTTCTGAGTCGGTGAGGACAGTTTGGGCGCTCGGCCTCTCGGCCGGGAGGTGGTCAAGCACGAAGGCTAAGGTCCACACCGTGGCCACGAACAGCAGAATTTGGTTTGACCGAAGATCACCGTGGAAAAGGTACTTGGACAGCCCGAAAAACCCCAGGGTAGCCAGCACCACTCCGATGGTTCGCACCACCGTCTTCTTGGCGAACGCTAGACCGCGGGCAGACGAGAGAACGAATTGTTCTCTTTCAACCATCTCATCCAGTCCTTTAACGTTCACTCCCTTGGTGTTGGTCGGACAGATTCGAAGCGAGCAGAAGCTCTTCGGAGATATTGTCGTGGTATTTAGTGGGGCGGCAAAAGAGTACCAATGATGCGCCAGAAAGAGTACTAAGGTAATCAGGAACCGGCTGGGGCACGAACGCCTGGTTCAGGGTGCTTCCAAAGCCTTTCTGACCCTGTTGAACACTGCCATTGCCCTGCTCCGCGGGCGGAAAACCCTTTCGTAGGTAGATATTCGTTAGCCGGATCCGACCCATGGCAGCCGTTGCCGTCTGCTTGCGCGTTGGCGATGAAGCTGCCCAGTCCGACCAGTTTTGGGTCCTTGCCAGTCACGTTGATGAAGTCAGGGGCGATGCGCAGGCCGATTTCCGCCAGGTCATCGTCCGACTCGTGTTCATGCGCCTGCACCTTCAGGGAACGCGCATGCATTGCAGCGATCGCGATGATTCCCGCCGCGGACATAGCCAACGTGGCTTTGACAATGCGTTCGAAGCCCATTTGCCACCTCCTGAGTCGCAGCGTGATATACGAAACGGGCAGGCCCCGGAAGATCGATCTTCCGGCGCTAGCAATTCCCACATCCTTTGAACCCGGCGGGTTAAGGCCGCCAGCGACCGAACCTGAACACTTCTTGACGCCCAAACACTTGAGCCGTATCGCTCATGGCCAACACCAGGGTAGCGACTACGATCCCAATCAGCGTCAGCAACCCGCAAGCCGGCGACGAGAATGCCTATCAGTCCCGGATCACTGGGGATTGTCAAAACGGCCCCAGGACAACCCCAAGCAGGCGATTGTAGCGGCAGCGGCTCTCCCTGACTCGGACACTACAAGCCGACCGAGAATCCTCCTTGAGGTTGGGGATGTCGGGATCGGCGTCTTTCCAGGGCAGTAGGAAATCGTTGTAGGCAGCGCGGGCTCTGGCGGATCGAGGCCAGAATGTTCCATCGGCAGCGTGGCGCGGCGCGGACGCAATTGAGGGCTGGTCAACGAGGACGGCACGAGCTCAGTTGGACCAGGGCTGCGAGGGTGGGACCAAGTTTTTTAGCGACCAAAATACTATTGGTTGCCGAGCCCAAGCCCTACGGTAAAGAACTCTGCCGCTTGGCGACACCAGCAGGTCTTCCGCTGGGAGTCCCTAATTTCACAGCGATTCGGGAGATCATAGCACTGGAACGGTGAGCGAAATCGGTTGATCCTCTTCCGGAGGGTCAAGAAGACCGTCCCGGATTTGAGCCTAGTACAGATCTCGGACATCGACGCCGTCGACGGCCCCCACACGGTCGGTGTTGGTCTGCCGCGAAGGGTCGGCCTGAGCAGGGCAAGTCGCACGAGCGTGGATCAAAGCATCATGCAGGGCAGCGGCCTTGGTCAGGAAGTTCGGGACGTCCCGGTTGATGACGGCCTCGGTGTCTTCGACGGCGAGCTGGTCCAGGAGGTGTCTATGGGCCTCCTCGTAAGGATGGAGGGTGGTTTCCACGCCATCCCAAGATTCGGCACAGTCCTTGGCGTGCTCGGCGACGAACTCGTTGCGGATCTCCCGTCGGTGCTGATGCTGTTGGTACAAGGTTCGGCCGTAAACTGCCAAGGCGACGGCCACCAGCAGGACGACGAGGCCAGCAGTCTTCAGGCGGGGAATCCGCAAGAGTTCATGGCGGAAGCCGTGCGTGGCTGGCTCGGTGTCGGTAAACAGCGCTCTTTGCGGGTCAACGGGCATGGTTTTTCTGCTGATTTCATCACAGAACTCGGAGGCGAGAGTATCCCGGAGGTCGTACGACTATCGCGTGAGGTGAGGCGTTGCGCTGGCTAACATCTGCGCCGCCTGGAAGCGGCTGGACAAAAGTGGAGAAGGCGCAGAAGAAGCGCTAACAGGAGGCTGGAGCCTGTTCCGGCTCTGAGCAAAGATTAGGAGAGAATGATTTCCTTGATTCCTGCGCGCACGATCGGTGACCCGATGCGCCTTGGACACGATGCTGCGAAAGTACATTCAGAGTTCCGCGTTCTATGATTGGAAGCTGGATCGGCCTAAGATCGATGAAAGCGGTCTCCAAACCCGTGGGATGTCCAATGCAGAGTCGCATGCGGTACGAGCGGACTACAACCTTGACCCGACCCCCGTCGCGGCTACGACCGACCGCGCATTGGCAGACATTGGCTCATCGAGGCCACTCCCGACGTTGAGGGAGGCGCGAATGTTCCTTAGCCGGTGTGATCAGAACTTTTCACTGGAGTCAACGCATCATCATCTTACGATGTCGCTTGGCGATCATTTACAGTCTCTGCCTCTGCGTGTTTGCGACGAGTCAGTTCGCTTTGGAGGCTGTCTATTGAGCGGTTAAACTGTTCGGCCGCCAGTAGCCTCAGATGGCGTGTGTGCTCCCGAAGGGCAGCTTTCAACTCGGACAGGATGGGTTTCAACTCGGGCTCACTAGCCGATGCAGCTTTTGAGCACAGCTCTTGGAT